>Ga0136644_10000428_pt1 | contig 33792 bp, 40 predicted proteins | sample C_130820_EF_Meta_FD_94780 | JGI IMG/M metagenome (GOLD analysis project Ga0136644, IMG submission 94780) | Freshwater microbial communities from Lake Croche, Canada to study carbon cycling - C_130820_EF_MetaG (v2) (version 2) | ecosystem: Environmental > Aquatic > Freshwater > Lake | place...
ATCAATGCCCTCCTCGGCAGCGCCACGGTCACCAACACAGCCAACACCTCTTCGGGTTTTGGTCTGAACAACACCACCTCCTCGGTTGCCCTCCCAGGCGCCTATTCCATGACTGCCGCCATCAGCGGGACAACCCTTACGGTTTCCGCTGTTAGCTCTGGCACCATTGGGATCGGCACCCTGATTCAGGGAGCAAACGTCTCCAATGGCACCTACGTCATTGGTCTGGGTACGGGAACCGGCACAACGGGAACCTACACGGTCAACAACTCGCAGACCGCAGCCTCTGGCACCATTGCCGGGGTTGGTCAGCAGGTTGCCGTGGATTACGTTTCCAGCGGAACAGCGGCAAACTCGTCCCTGACGATTGCCAAGATCCGCGAGGCCAAGCGTATCCTTGACCTCAACGAGGCCCCTGCAGAAGACCGCATCCTTGTGGTCAGCGCCAAGGAAATCGCTGATCTGCTCGGAACCACCGAAGTGACAAGCAACCTCTTCAACAGCGTCCGCGCTCTCGTTGATGGGGATGTCAACCACTTCCTTGGTTTCAACGTCATCCGCACCGAGCTTCTGCCGGTTGCATCGAGCATCCGTTCGTGCATCGCATACCAGAAGAACAGCGCGGTGTTCGTTGATGGTGGCAAGAAGAGCTACATGGACGTTCTGCCCACGCAGAGCCACGCCCTGCAGATCCGCAGCACGGCAGTCATTGGTGCTTCCCGTCTCCTGGAAAACGGAGTCGTGAAGATTTCCTGCGACACCACCAAGTAAGTATTCACAAGTCGGGGGTGGGGCTGCGCTAACTGCGGCCTCACCCCTTTCTTTTAACATTTTCTAAAAGCCAATGGATTCCACGACCATCTGCAACCTGGCACTCGCAAAAATTGGCGATCAGATGATCATGTCCTTGGACGATCCGAGCTTGGAGTCTCGGTTCTGTAAACTCTTTTACTCCCCCACCCTTGCCGCCCTCCTGCGTACCCATCAATGGAATTGGGCCACCGGAATGGCGCAACTGGCGCAATCCGCCACCCCTCCTGACTTTGATTGGGATTACGCTTACCAACTGCCTTCCGACTTTGCCCGATTACTGACCTTCAATGCTTTCAAAAGCAATGAACCCAACGTGGAATTTGATATCATTGGCGACAAGTTGATGACCGATGAAAGCACCGGCTACATCACTTACATCAAGGACATCGTGGACCCCAATCTCTTTGACCCTATCTTTGTGGAGGTTCTAGCGCTTTCCATTGCCTCAAAACTTGCAAAGCCCCTTGGCGGGAGCATGGACATCAAGCAACGCTTGGAGCAGGACTTAAAGCAACTACTAGGTGAGGCCCGTCGCATTGATGCCGCAGACGGTTATCCGCGCCGCAAGCCTGCCTGGATTAACTCGGATCTCGTTAAGAGTCGATATAGCGGAATCTACTAATGATCAGTCAACTGATCTCTAGTTTTAACTCCGGGGAATGGTCTCCCTACCTTGAGTCGCGTACCAACCTTGAGAAGTACCGCAACTCCTGCAAGACGCTGGAGAATTTTATCATTACCCCTTACGGCCCAGCCAATCGAAGGGCCGGCACCGCATATTTGGGAGATGCCAAGGTATCTTCCACCCGCTGTCGCTTGATTGGGTTAAACCTCTCGGACTCCAACCATGTCGTCATGGAGTTGGGAGTTGGCTACATCCGTTTTTGGAAAGATGGCGCACTCATCAAGTCTGGTGGATCAGCAGTTGAAGCTGTCCAAGTGGATTATACCAACACGGCAACCGGCTCTACCCCCGTTCACCCTTACCAAGAAGCAGACCTGCGAACCGTCCAAGTCTGCCAAATTAACAACCTTGCATACTTTACTCACCCATCTTATCCGCCGCAACGTCTGTCCCGCATTTCGGATACTTCTTGGACGATTGGCGAAGTTCCTTTTGGAGACACCTCCATCAAAAACAATTGGGCGCCCATGCTGGATCAAAACGTCACCACGACGACGATCACGCCTTCTGCGACAACGGGATCGGCAATAACACTCACGGCATCAACTGGAGTTTTCCAAAGTGGTCATGTTGGCGCCTATTACGAGTTAGCCCACCCCAATCCGACAACCTACATCAGTCAGAACATTGATTCCACAAATGCAACCAGCGGAACCATCAAGATCCTTGGAAAATGGTCTCTCCAGACTTTTGGAACATGGACGGCAGTCGTGGACTTGCAGGCTTCCATTGACGGGGGGACTACTTACAAGACCGTCCGTACCTACAAGAGTGTCAGCGATTACAACGCTACCTCCAGCGGAGAAGAGCAAGTAGAAACACTATTCCGTTTAGTTGTCAGCGGGTTTGTATCGGGAAGCACCAACCCCAGGGTCATGCTTTCTCCCCTTGATCCCACCCTCAAGGGGCTTGTCCGCATCACCGGCTACACAAGCTCAACCGTAGTCACGGCAAAGGTTTTAAAAACCCTTGGAGGCACCGGCGCAACAACCCAATGGAGGGAGGGAGCATTCTCTTCCATTCAAGGATACCCTGCAGCAGTCGCCCTTCACGATAGCCGCATCATCTTTGCCGGCACCTCCAGCAACCCGTCTTCTTTGTGGGGGTCGTATGTGAACGATTTCCAGAACTTTAAGCAGGGAGCCTACGATGCTGATAGTTGGTTCTTCACCTTGGCCTCAACCACGGGGGGTCAAATCCAATGGCTTGTTTCCAAGTCGGCACTACTAATTGGAACTACCCTTGATGAGTGGTCCATGTCGGCAAGCGACCAGACAAGGCCAATCACCCCCACCAACGTCAATGTGCGGCAGCAGTCCCACTACGGGTCATCCAATGTAGGGGCGCAAATCATCAACGACACAATCCTCTACATCCAGCGCATGAGTCGCAAGATCAGGGAGCTTATTTATACCTGGGCAAGTGAGAGTTGGGTATCCAACGATGTTACCGCCCTTGCCGAACATACGACACGCACCAACATTTTAGAAACCGCTTACCAAAGAGTCCCTGACGCAATTTTGTGGTTTGTACGAGGGGACGGGCAACTTGTTTCCATGACCTACGAGCGTGAGCAGCAAGTGGTGGGATACGCCCGTCATATCACCGATGGGTTGGTGGAGTCGGTTGCCACCATTAACGGAACCAATGCAGAGGATGAGGTCTGGTTGCTGGTTAATCGAACCATCAACGGATCAACCAAGCGCTATATTGAACGCTTTGACTTGGGTATGCGTGATGCCCTAGACACCGCAGACAAGGCAAATTGGTGGTATGTTGATGCCGGCGTCCCAAAAACATACTCAACGGCTACCGCAACCATCACGGGACTATCCCATCTTGAAGGCAAAGCAGTTTCGGTATGGGGTGGCGTCACCTACACCGATCCCGCTACCTCCCAAAGCATCACAACTTATGGCGTGATTCCTGCAATTGTCGGAACGGTTGTTACAAGTGGGCAAATCACTCTTCAAACGCCGGTCAATAAAGCCATTATTGGCCTGCCATTCACCTCCAAACTTGTTCCGCAACGGGTGGACACCAACCTTGCAGATGGCACCTCCCAAGGCCGGCGGATGCGTATCCCCCGAATTAACCTCAAGGTCTATCAATCCACAGGAGGAGAGATTTCCACCGATGGCGTGAACTGGAACCCCCTGGTATCCCGATACTTGACCGATGACATGGATGATTCTCCCCCAGTACTCAATGGCTTTGAACGGGCCTACGCTTCCTCTAATTGGGCCGATGGCGTGGACATTTATGTCCGCCAAACCCAACCCGTCCCCCTAACTATTGCCGCCCTTGTCGTGAATTTTGAGGTCAGCGAGGCCACGCAGAGCTAACATCCTTGCTTTTTCTCTTTAATTCGCATACGAAATAACTCTTAAATGGATCTTGCTAACATTAATAATAAAGAGGCGCAGGACTTCGTGGAGTCTATTGTTGCCCAATGTCCGCAAGTAGAACTGCCCCTTGAGCATATCTTTACCCCCAATCTTTATACCAGGGTCATTCATATGCCGGCGGGTACAATTGTTTGCTCTAGGGTCCACAAATTTGATTCCCCATTTTTTCTGATGGAAGGGCGCTGCTCTTTGGTAGATCAAGACGGCAATCGAGTTGAGCTAGTGGCACCCCATATTGGAATTACCAAAGCTGGCACCCGCAGAACAATCCTTGTCCATGAGAACACGGTCTGGGCCGGTTGTTTTGTAACGCAGGAAACAGATCCCGACACGATTACCGACATCTTTACTCACGCTGCTGATGAAGCCCTTCTTCCAAAAGGATTTCAGCAGGCTTGCTACGAAAGGAAGACCCTTCCATGCGCTTCTTAATTCCTCCTCAGACTCTAGCAGAGGACAAGTGGAGGCAGATGCCCGTTTATGAGGTTTTTGCTGTCGTTGCCGTGGCCGGTGGTGCGGCAGCAGTTGGTGGGACTGCTGGAGTATTGGCAATAGGAGGCGCCGAAATTGCAGTCGGTGGCGCTCTTTATAGTGGAATATCTTCCTCACAAGCACAGGCAGCTAACGCCCGTCTTGGAAAAGCAAGCGCTCAAGCTCAAGGTCAGATTGCAAGGTACCAAAACCAACTCAACTACAAGGTGGCAATGGCGCAGAGCCAGCAACACGCCAACAATGCTGCCGTTCTCCATAACTACGCCCGGTCACAGGAAAGGCAAGGGTTTGAGCAAATAAATCGCTCCTACGAGCAGGAACAAGCAGCAACAAGCCAAGTGGAAGCCGCATACGGAGCAAGTGGCATAGCCGGGGATACTGGTTCCCCCCTTATGGTAGAAGCCCACAACGCAGGAATGGCGCAACTTGCCCGGATGGATTCTGCCTACAAAACCAACCTTTCGGCATTGGACACCGATTGGAAAGGAACTCTTGAGACTTATCAAAGCCAGGTGCAGGCCGAACTTGCCCATCAATACGAATATGGCGCTGCGGTTGCCGATTGGCAGTCAGGCGCAATGGCAAATGCGGCATACAACAACGCCATGCAGGAGGCCAACAACACGGCAACTGCTGGGTACATAAGCGCAACAGGAAGCCTCTTGAGTGCCGCCGGTGGATTTATGAAGCCAAGCACAAGCAATATGACTTCTTCTTGGAACCAACAAAACCTTGCCGGCGCTAGTGCTTCTACAATTCCAAACTCTGGATACCAGATGCAGAATTTATCGTTTCGACCAATTTCCTAACTTATGGCACAGATCCCTTTAAGCCAGATTCCAAATGCGCCTGACCTTTCTTCAATGGCGGCACCGCAAGTCAACAATGTCAGTTTGTCCAAAGTGGATTTTAGTGGAGAAAGGGCGGCAGTTGCCCGTGGATATGAATCGGCTAAACAGGACCCTCGTAGTGCCGGTCTTGTTGGAGCATCCGTTTCCGAAGCGGGACAAGGAGTATACAAAGCCGCAAAGACCCTTGCCGACAAACAGCAAGAGCTAAACGACAATGCAGCATGGGCGGAGTTCTCAACGAATTATGCAGTTAAAAGAGAAGATTTCCTACAATCTCTTGATCAATCTCGCCCAGAAACATGGAGGGGGGCAGACAATGAGTTTCAAGCAAAGGTTGCGAACCCCGCATGGCAAGCCCTTCCTGTATCTGTCCAGCAGAAGTATTATCCAAGTTTCTTAAAACTGACTTCTGAAGATCAGGTAAGACTTGGGCATTCCGCCTTTCAGGCAAAGGTTGCCGGCGACTTGGTTAAGCAAGGAACACAAGTTGACTTTTTGCTTGAGTCTGGAAAATACAAAGATGCCAAGAAAGCCCTTGAGGGAATGCGCGTTGGTCTTTCATCAGAGCAATACGAAACGAAATTAAGCAAAATCAATACAGAGGAGCAGCTTGGTTATGTAAATAAAGACATTGCTTTGAGGCCCGATGATTGGAGTGCATATCTTTCTGATTTGTACGCAAAAGACGAGCAGATCCCTGGGTCTCCCAACATTTCAAAAGATCAGATACCAAAGTTGATTCAACACGCAAATAATGTTTCCAAAGTTCAGCAAGACCAAAATTACGGAAGTATTTCTAGTGACATCAATTCTGGAAATCTCAAGTCGTTTGTTGATGTAGAAAAAGACCCAAGGTTTCAAAAGATCAAAGACGAAAAGTATAAAGCATCTTTACGGGATTCTATTGCAGATAGGAATCTCAATACTCCGCAAGGAGACGCTTACTCCAAGGATGCCATGCTGAAAGTTAAGGGATACCCAAATACCGATGACCCTGCTACCGAGGCAATGGAGATCAGGAGGTATAACAACGAAAATGTTCCTTCAATTTTTCGTGATGCCATCAACAAGGCTCTTGATTCCAAAATTGCAGAAATGGCATCCAATAATGGAAGACTCAAACCAGAGACCGAGCTAATTCAGTACGGAGTGCAAAGGCTATCGGTTGCCCGTGATGGCGGGGTTTTTGGAAAGTTTTACTCTGATGCAGACGTTAAAAAAGATACTTCTGGAGTGTTGGCCAAGGCCAACATTGAAGTCATGAAATTGATGGAGGATGTAGAAACCACCCTCCGCAACTCTGGCGTCAAGACCCGCGCAGAGGCCGACAAAGTGATTGAGACGGCAACTGCCGCAGGAAGGGCAAAGCAAGCCGCTGGAGACCTTGGCAATCAGAAAGGGTGGCTTGATTTCCTCAATAGCAAAAAAGCCGAGGTAGATAGACGCCCGGACTTTTTGAAAACAGGATTAAGTCCGCAGGCTTCCAATGGTGGGTTTACGCCTATTGGTGACAAGTCATGGTCTGTAACTTCTTACGGATACCCTGGGGATACGACTCCAGACAAGAATAGCAGCGCCGGCATAGGGGCATTTACTAAGCACCTTACACGCGACAGTTTTGGAACAAGCTACGATGTTGAGGAAAAATTACGACAAGCGGGAGTCAAGCCAGGGGAAAAAGTTAATTTCAAGTTATCCAATGGTCAGGTCGTGACAAAGGTCTGGCATGATCGAGGCGCAACCCCAGAACAGGCAAGAAAAATGGGGCTTCGTAATTACTACGGAAGAGTTGACTTGTACTCTCCAGATTCTCCTCACGAATTGGCAAAGCAAGGCGTCAAGGTTGTAGCCTTCAAGCGCTACACCGAGAACGGGCAGGGATAACCTACTTGTAGGTCAGCACCGAGGCAGCTTCCCCACTTGGAAGGGTGACTATTGAGTAGTCTACCTTTTCTGGCTTGCAAGCCCCTGAATTAATAGAGGTCAAATCTATATGTGGAGTGTAAGATGGGGCTTTTTCCGCTTCTTTACGAGCCTCATCAGCAGTAATAAAAGGCTCCCTTGCAAGCGCACTTCCCGCCATCAGCATTGCAATGAGTAACGTCATGGTTTTCATGCAATAAGCATCGTTCCGTTAACAAATTGAGTCAACCCCCTTTTCAGATTGCTTTTGTCTGGAGTGATGTTAGTAAGTTAGGTTTTCATGCCTCCAGAAGAACTAACTTCCTCATCGCCTGCTACCCCCCAGGAGGATTCTGCGTTTTTAACCTCTCCAATACCGGCCCCAGATCAAGCGCCCGAATTTGCTGACAGAATCTTGCTTGACCAAAACCTTGAGCAACCTTCTATGGCGGATCGTATTGCCGTAGACGAGGAAGAAAACAAGAAATTGCGACTAGAAAATGATCGCAAAAGAATGAAGGAAGTTGACCTTTTATCCAAGGTTTTGCCAGACACAAAAAGCCAGACAAAAGAAATGTCAGGCATCCAGACGCAGGCCAATGCGTTGATTGATCCAAAACTCTACACCGACATGACGGTGAACTGGAGGGCAACAGCATCCCTCATGGGTAAACCCTTGGACGAGTTGGACGCTACTCAGTACGAGGATTACAAATCCCAAGTTGCCGTGTTGCTCAATAGGCCGGCACCCAAATCGGAGAGTGAGTACCGATCCATGCTCTCGGATTATTTTGTCAAAGAGAAGGGCAAGGATACGGCACTTAATGAGCTTTATGGCAATATCGTCCTAAAGGCTTTCCAAGATACCGGCATGGGCAAGAACCGAGCCTTGGTTGGGCTACCTACCGACTATGTGAAAGAATGGGAAGCCAAGCACAAAGACCTAATTGATGGAGATACCGGCTACCATGCACAGGCAAACCAAGTCTACAATCAAACCCTCAAGGATATTGATTCCATCCGAGGCAAGGGCGCCGAGACGTTTTCTGCTCTCATGGATTTTACCCAAGGCAAAACCGATGGCGAAAGAATCGCCCAGGTAGCCGAGCATCTTGCCTCATCAACGCCAGAGGAAAGGCAAAAGGTATACCGTTATGTGGGACTTGCCGCAGAAGCGGGTCACATTGACAAGGGTGCGCTTGAGCAATTTGCAATCAACATGGGCCAGTCATTCACTCGTGGATTTGATTTTGTGCCGCAGGCAACCCTTCAAGGTCAGGAGGACGCTTTCATTGAAATGCGCGACACCCTAGCCACGGGCAAGGTCTGGCTAAAGAAAGCGGAAGGAACCCCTACCCTCAACGATGTTTATAGGCCCTCGCAGGGCGCAGTCGGCTCGGCTGCAAACATTAACCTGACCGGGCGTGAGGCAACCCCCGAAGAAGTAGCAACCCTTAAAGCGCAAGCAGAGAATGGGCTAAAAACTTTTGGGGTGATCCGAGAGCTTCGCAATGTCGCAAAAACCGATGTGGACCCGATTAGACCCGTTTTTGACAATTCCGCTATTGAGCGAGGCGCTTATGGTTTAGCCAGTTCCATTGGTATCATGGCGCCCGTTGCCCTCAACCCTGTTTTGGGAATGATGGCGTACCAAGCGCAGGAGTTTGACCGCATCATGCTAGAAAACCCTGGCATGAGCAGAAATGCAGCCAAAGGACTTTCCTATCTGGAGGGCGCCGGGAATGCCGCCTTGGATCGCCTCCAGTTGGGGGCTATCAACGGAAAGCTCCCTGTCTTCGGTGGACTCCTTAATGGCATCAAAAACAACGGTATCCGCAGGGTACTGACCACCGTAGGCGTGGAGGTGCTGGAGCAGAACTTGCAGGAGGGCGCGCAGGATCTTATTGCCCCGCTTGCCGAAACAATGGCGGCAGCACTCCGCGAGGATATGCCTGACAAGGATTTTGGCGCTTTGATGAAGGATTACATTGGCGGCAGGGCAGAGACCTTTTTTGCCGTGCTTCCCCTAGCCCTCCTTGGTGGAGGCATTGGGACGTATCGAGACCTCAAGAACCCGGCAATGCAAATGGCGGATAGGCGCTTGCAAGAAGCAGGGTTTGGGCCGTCACAAAGGGATTACATTAACCAAGCCGAATCACTTGAGGAAAAAGCCTCACGCATTGAGCAAGAGTGGACCAAGCGCAGCGAGACAGACATCACCGCAGGGAAAGAACTCCTAGCGGCATCTATTTCCGAGGCCAAGCAGTCAAAAGCCGGCGACACCGTGGAAGTCAATACCAAGGCGGACGGCACAAACGAGTGGATTGTGCGTGACCCTGCCGGCAAGGAAGTTGCCCGTGTAGCAAACGAAGAGGAGGCAGTCACGATCATTGCAGACCGAGGATCAGCGGAGATCCGTAGTCAGGCCAATGTCGTTGCCGACTTGCTAGATTCCGATTGGAGAAAGGACAAACTCCCAAACTTTGAAGCGCAGTTTGGAGGTGAAGTTACCCCGGAGCAGTTGCTCAAGGATGCCGAGGCCAATGGTGACGCAAAACTTGTTGAGGCTATCAAGGCAAGCATTGAGGCGCACGGCAACGATCCCGCCGAGTTAGCCAAGCTGCGAGTCCTTGGAGAGAGTCGCATCACCCCTTATGCCGAGGGTCAATACAAGGCACTCATTAAGCTGAACGAGGGTTACACGGCACAGGACGCCTTTGAGGAACTTACCCATAGCATCTTTGACATCGACATTGCCGAGGGTCGCATCACCAAGGAGCAGGCCCGTGCGTGGGTCAGTCAGACTACTGCCGCCGGCGTTGCCAAATACAAGTTTGGAACAGATGCCGAGGTGCGCGAGAGCATGGCGCAGATTGCCCAGGACTTCGCCCGTAACAAGATTGACCAGACCAACCTCCCCTCCTCTTTCGTTGCATTCCTCAAGAAACTCTACACCGAGTTTGTGGAGTTCATGCGTCGAGCCAAGCTGCTAGATCAGGCATTCAAGGACGGCAAGATTGACGCCGAGTTTGAACGCTACCTCAAGGGCAAGATCGGCTTGAGTGATGCCACCATGATTGAACACGAAGTCAACAGGATTGAGGGAGAGCAGGGCGAAACCTCCTTCTCCATCCGCGCCCGCGACGAGGCATACGATTCCGCAATAAAGGCAGGAGGTGTAGATGCCTTTAAGGGAAAATTACAAAGTGCTGTTTCATCCCTGCCAGACCCCATAGAAGACGAAATTGGCTTTTATATCAAAAAAGGAAGTGTTGAAGGATTGGTGGAAAGTTTCTTTATGCCTGCGTTTAGGGCATTAGGAGCATTTGTAGATTGGCACAATGCGAAGACAGGCAGTCAATACATCACCATAAAAATACCAACGGAGAACGAAACCTATAAGGATGCAGTAGAAAACTGGGGGGATTTAGAGGAACACAAGATCACTATACGAGACCATAATGTTTCCCCGTTCCGAGCAAGGGAGTTTGGTTCACCTACCAAGGTGATTCAAGTGGATGATTTTAAGACAAAAGAAAATGTGCTTAAAGCGGCAACTCGTTTGTCCGATCATCTCGCGGGTATTCTAGAACCATATCGTGAATATCTTTCAGAAAAAGCAAACTCCGATGCCATTTCTGACATCGGAGCTGCTGGAATCAAGACCCCCACTAAAGGGGAAGCGGATAAATCCAGTATAACCCGTGAAGGGCAAGGGAGAGGAAGTGCGCTTACAAGTGAAAATCTCACCGAATCCTCCCCAGATGTCAACACCTCCTTTTCCATCCAATCCCAAGAGCAGATTGATCGCGTCAACAAGGCCGTGTCAGACACAACGCAGTTTGCCGAAGGGCGCATGGCACTCTATGAGAAGGCCAAAGAGCGCTTTAAAGCAGTCCTCGCAGAGAATAAAGACATCCTAGACGCACTCAAGGAAGGCGGCGCATTGCCAGAGAAGATTCGCAGGGCAAAGCTCATCCAGGGCATTGCCGAGCTAGAAGTCATCCTTCGTCAACTCCCGGCAGAAGTGCGCGGCAAGGTGGGAGGATTTGGGGTCCTTGCCCGTGGAGGCACCGGCGACATTTTCCTAGCCAATTTTTTCAAGGATCGAGTCAGGATGATTGACGATGAGCTTGAGAAGTATCTCTCCAAGGAATACGACGATGAGCTTTACAGAGTCTTTGAGAGGTCAAAACCCAAAAAGGATAAGCCCGGAGAAAAGCCCAAAGGTATCGGAGATGAGATACAGGCTCTTTTTGCACAACTTAAAGAGGCCCGTAAATATACCCCCGAAAAGCTAGAGTCAGAAATTGCCAAACTGGAAACCGAGCTTGATCAGGTTGAGAGATCGGAAGCCCACGGTTGGGATGAGATCCAAGAAAAAGCCAAGGAAGAGGCTCGGCTTATCCAAACGATCAATCTTATTTCAAAGGTAGGCGCATGGGACCCCAAGTATTCGGCAAAAACTAAAACCGATGGGTCAACATCCATTGTCAAAGTCTACAACGGGAAAACTTCCAATGAAAAAGCCGATGCCATCAAGTCACTTAAAAGCGCCTGGGCAAGAGGATATGCAGATTTTCAGTTAAAGAAAATCAAGGAACGAGAAGAAAGGGAGGCAATACAGTCTTCCATGAAGACTGCAACCAACAAGGCAGGAACAGAAGCAGAGCGTATCCAAAAGCAGTTAAGCGAGATGGGCATGAAAGATGGTTGGGGCAAATCCATCTATGACCTTTCCAGTTTTGACCAAGTGATAAACTTGATTTTCGGAGACAACTCGGAAATTGCCAATGAGCTTACCGATGTCCAGCGCAAGGCAGAGAACCAGAAAGAAGACAACCTCCAGCGCAAATACGAGGAAGTAGAGAATCTATTTACCAAACTGGCCGGCAGCACCCTCAAGGGGAAGCAACTCCAATACGACATGATGCAGCCCTCTATTAAGCTAGAAGGTCAATATAAGGGCATTGAGTTATCACAAATGGCGGCAATCTCGGACATCATGATGTGGAATCAGGAAGACGGGCGCCGGCATATGGAGGGGCGTTACGACGAGAACGGCAAGCCCATTTCCAAATGGCACTACACGCAGGAGTTTGTGGATTTCCTAGAGAAGAATCTAACGCCAGAAGCACGGGTCGTAATGGACTTCCTGCTGAAAAAATACGCCGAGGAACACCCAGAAATTAACAAGGTCTACAAACCCTTAAACGGCATAAGCCTGGTTAGCATTGAAAACTACGCACCGCTATCGGTGACGCCTCAACAGCAGAAGTCTGGGCAAATGGTAGACCCTACCACTGGGCAATCCTTTAGTTCCGCAACCATTACGCCTCGATCCCTCTTAACCCGTGGAACTTCAATTGCCCAACCCAACATCACGGTTGACGCAGTTCAAAAGTATTTGTCGCATACACGCCAGATGGAGCATTGGAAGGCTTTTGCTCCTGTTATGACAAAATACGGAACCGCTTTGAGAAACCGAGATGTCTTGGATTCCATTGAGGCCAAAGCAGGAAAGGCCGGGAGAACCGCAATCACCAACTGGCTAGATTACATGACTGCCGGCGGGGTCAGGGAAGCAGGAGCAAGCCTGTGGACAAACAAGATGGTAAACGATGTCATGGGACGAGCCGCGCAAATCGCCCTCTTTGGTCGTGCAGGAACCATCCTGCTACAGTCCACGCAGCTTGCTGCCGCAAGTGCCGTCATGCCTCACAGGGCCTACATGGTCAGATTGTCCAAACTCCTTACTGGGAACCTTGGTTGGAAAGACGCCATCAAATCGGACTACATCCAACGCCGAATTAAACAGATGCCAGTTGTGGAACAGCAGGCTATGCAGGAACTAGCAACCGCTAGACCGAGCAGGGTTATGGAGATCCAACGCTTTTTGGGAAATACTCTATCTGCTGCTGATGGTCTCTTTACGGCAGGAACCTTTGCAATGGTATATGATTACCAACTCTCGCAGGCCAAAGAGAATGGGATGACCGGCAAGGAGGCCGAGGATTTTGCTTTGAACGAAACAGAACGTATCAGCGATAGGATTGCTCAACCTACCCGCGCAGGGGCTAGGTCTATGTGGGAGCTAACCGCAACGGCACCCGCTGCAAGGCTTGCGTTTTCCTTTGCTTCCGAATCTCGAAAGAACTTTTCACTTCTGGCTTATGCAAAAGCAACGGACGGGATTTTCTCCGCCAGGTTTTTGAGGGCGGCAACCTACACGATAATTCTATCGGGGATTTTAAGCTCCCTTGCCCGGAACGCATGGAAGGACTTGAAGGATGATAGCGACGACGAGTGGTTTGACGAAAAGCATTGGGGGTGGAAGCGACTGCTAATGATGTCAGCAACAGACCCTCTTAATGGCATCCCCCTAGTGGGATCATCTGCTCAAGAAGCGGCATTGCACCTTGGCGGGGTTTACTACCAGAACGACAATCTGTTATCGCTCAACAAAGCGGCATCCACGGCAAGGCAACTTCCTAAATACTGGGAAGGAGACTGGACAAGTAATCAGGCAATGAGAGATGTTGACACCATCCTTTCTGTTGCTGGCATGGCAAACCAAAACATTGCCGCTTACGCTTCGCTATCCCATTTAGCAAATGACGCTTTTGGAGTAGCTAAAAACATCAAGAAAGCAGTAACTGGAGAGTGATCTAACATTCCGCTTGCCACGTTAGTTACTGCACGTTAGTAGTAGCGGCAATGTCTGTATCGACCACCGCAACAAGTCAGTCTTTTACTTCCACGGGAGGAACTACCTATCCGATTACTGCTTTTTCGTTTTTTGATTCTACAGAATTGTTGGTCGTTAAAAAGAGTGGCGGGGTATCCACAACCCTTGTTTTGGGGACGGATTACTCTGTTACAGGAGGGGCCGGCAGCACCGGGAACGTCATCACGACAACCGCTATCCCTTCTGGAGTCACGCTGATTGTCAGTCGGGTAACGAGCAAAACACAACTGACCTCTTACACTACTGGGGATCGATTCCCAGCCTCGGCCCAAGAAAAGGCGTTGGATCGCCTAACCATGATTGCCCAGGAGAATGGTCAAAACTCCATTCCCAATACGACAACGACTTCTGGGTCGGCGCCATTTGTTCTTGGTATTAGTGACGCCGGCGGCACTCCATATTGGGTATCTCAAACGGCATCAAGCATTGCCGATGGCGCAATTACAACAGCAAAAATTGCAAATGCCGCAATCACTCCTGCAAAACTCTCTTCAAATGGTAACATTACTTGGGATGCTACTGGAAACATAACGGCCCCTAGCTTTATTGGTTCAACTACGGCAACGGCAGTCGCCTCTGGTTCTGTGACTCCTGCCGGCCTTGCTGGATCGGTTGGTGCAAATGCCTGGGTCAGCAAAACTGCCAATTACACGGCAGTTATTGGAGATCGCATTGAGGCTGATACCTCCTCATCCGCATTTACGATCACGCTCCCTGCCTCTCCTACCCTCGGCAGTATGATCACTTTTGCTGACGCAGCACGAACTTGGGCAACCAACAATTTAACGGTTGCTCGTAACGGAAACACGATTGAAGCATTGAGCGAGGATCTTGTCTGCAATGTTTCGGGCAAGCGTATCGCAGCAGTCTATAACGGAAGCACCTGGAGGATATACTAATGAATTTATCAACATTAATTGGAGGAGCAAACCCCTACTTGGAATTTGCATGGTTGACTTCTCCAAGCACGACCTATCAAGGAATCACAGGAAATGCATTTATTGTTTTAACTTTGGACACCAAAATTATCGACGCAGGCAACAATGGAGACATTGGTTCTGGTACCGGCATTACTGGAACCAATACGGGGCTAACCGTAGCGGGTAACCAAATTGCCTTGAAGGCGGGAACTTATTATTTTACTGCGGATGTACCGTATGCTCCAACATACAATACTTATACGGGAACAGAAAAAGCTATTTTTTCACTCTATAATTTTACCGACTCCACTTATGTCACTCGAACTCACAAGTTTTGGACTTATGGTTCTCAAGCAGATTTTCACTTGGAACTGCAGGGTCAGTTTATAATTTCAAGTGCAAAAGTCTTTCAATTAAAACTTGGCAACAATGAAGGTGGAATAGTTGGTAGTGCTGGAAACCCTACAATGACAGCAGGGGGTTCCAGCGATGACCAAAGGACAACAATAAAACTTTGGAAACTTGCATAATTATGACTAAAGAAGAACTACTCAAAACCATTTGGGGACTGGCTTGTGCCAATCTCGGCTACCCCGTTTGTAATGCTTACTTCTATCGTGAAGAGGGAGTACCCCAAAAAGTCACCGACAAAGCTATCACCGCAGAATGCGAGCGCATTCTAGCCGAGCCTCCTCCCATTCCATCTTTAGCACCATGACCGAGCCGACTTGCGAAGCATCCCTAGAGGCTACCGACTCGCTGTCTATTGAGACGCACCCAGATGACGTCTGGATTGCTTGGAATGTAGAAAAAAACAAACCCACCGGCAATCCTATTCAAAAAGCGTTTGTGAAACTCATTGATCGTATCATCTCCCTTTAACCTCAACCCCCACCTCCATGACCATTACCTCCGTTGTCACCCAGGGATCTACCAACCGCACTATCTCCACCTATTCGCAGGAGGGCGGATCTTCTCCTACTGGGGTAAATGCCGACCCTTCCCGTGAATGAGCATCCTAAACGACCCATACGTCCGTAAGCCGGCTATTCGCTGGACTGCCGGCGCAGCCCTCCCATCTGGGGAAGGGCAGGGTCGTTCTATGCCGCTACTGGTGGATGACACAACGGGTCGCCTGTTAGTTGATCTGCCTCCCTATTCGGACCCCAACACGACCAATGGTCTCCTTCATTCAATTGAAGCAGACATCCAGGCTCCGTTGCAGATCAAGTTACCTGGTCTCAACATAGAACCCTACGATTACATTTCTCTCTCCTACACGGGTTCCAACCTAACCGGTGTTGTCTACAAGACGGGAGGTGCCTCTGGCTCAACGATTGCAACACTCACGCTTGCATACAGCGGTTCAAATCTTGTCTCGGTAACCAAGTCCTAGCATGGGCTACCAATTTAACCCGCTAACAGGGAATTTAGATTTAGTTGGGGGAGGTGGAGGGAACCCGTTTAATCAAGACCTTAACACAACGGATGCCCCGACATTTACGGGCGAATACATTACGGGATCTGGAAAGTTTGCCATTACGTCTCCAAATGAAAGCTACGGGCAAATCCAAGTTATTAACCCCAACGAGGGTGAGGCATCTGTCATTCTTGCCAATAACGCTTACGGTGCGGGTGGACCTATAACCTCTAACTCCGGCACGGATCACGTTTGGGCGTTTGGAGTCGGGACTTTCGGAGTTGATGCGTCTCATTTCACTATTGGAAATCTTACCAACTCGGCAGTTTTTGATTGCGACCCAAATGGAAACCTTGAAATTGCTGGGTCTTTTACTGCTGTTGATATTTCTGCAACTGGTAATGTTACAGCCCAAGGCACAGTCAACGGAACAAACATTGGAACTGCTGCGGCTAAATCAGTACCCACTTCGGGTAACGCTACCTCAACCCAAGTCGTTCTTGGATCGGATACTCGATTAACAGACAGCAGGACACCCACCGCGCATACCCACCCTTTATCTGCCCTTACCCAATCCTCTGCAACTACAGGGCAAGTCGCAACATGGAATGGAACAACTTGGGCCGCAGCCACTCCGGCAAGTTCAACCGATGCCTCGGCACTGACTTCTGGAACGCTTGCCGATGCTAGGCTTTCCAGCAATGTAACATTGCTGACGAGCGCACAAACACTGACCAACAAAACACTAACGACACCAAATGTTGGCAATGGTAGCACCAATGCCATTCTAACCGCTTACACGGCAAATATACTTTCCGTTGCCAACTCAACAACCGCTTGCGGTTTTTCAATTTTCAATACCCGCACCGATGCTTCCAATTATGAGGCTGGCATCTTTGATTTTACCACCAACGCCAATTCTTTGACGATTGGCACGACCAAGGCAGGAACCGGAACCGCAAGGCGAGTGCGTATCAATTCAGCAGAGCAGATTGACTTTTATTGCACGGACACGAGTCGGATGTTCCAAGTTTCAACGTCTGCCGTGACTGCTTTCAATGCTTTTGGCTTTCAATGGTTTTCTTCGGCATCAGACCCTACGACATCATCAACTCCATTTTCAAACGGGTCTTCCTATTGTGCAGTCTATAAGAACACGACCTCTGGAATTGTCAGTCTATGGGTTCGTGACGGTTCAACTATGAAAAAAATAGCACTCGTATGATGACACCAGAACAAGCACTCCAGATTGTCTCCGATGCCCTTCAACCAGCAATGCAGGGACGCATTACCCGTGCTGGCTATGTTGCCATTGAGGATGCAATCCAAGTTCTTACCAAAGCACTCCAACCCACCACCGACCATGATACTAAATCTTGATTTTACCCCAGAACAACTTCGCGGGATTGCTGCTGCCCGTGCTACCTATAACTCCTCCCTGCCCGAAGACTCCGCCGACCAAAAAAATACCGATGAGGCGTATCTGACTTTTGTCATCCTCTCTGCCTGTGACTCCTACGCAAATCAATATCCTGCGTAATGAGGGAGAAGATCGCCATATGGAAAGCAAGGCTGAAGGAATTGGAGGTCCAGTATAATATCTGGAAGGCCCAGGCTGAAGCGCTATGGCGCGACCGAGAGGTGATTAAAACCGAGTTCCGCATATTGATGGCGGCATTTCCCATTGCTTGCAAGGTGGTGCATGAACTGGACTCAACGGAGTTTTTTGGCCCGACTCGTACCCAAATTGCCTTCCAACGGGTCAGGTACGAGTTGACCCTAAAAGGTTTTAAAGCCGATGACATTACCGGGGGATGTACCTTTATTGCCGTCAGTTTAGCCTATTTCTACGCCATTAAAGGAATAGGAAAAGTCGCCTAGAATAGTAGTTTATCTTGCCAACTTAACATCTGTCATGTAGACGATGTTAAATGTCTGATTCCGCCGCCCTCCCCCACCCTGTTACATTGACCCTTTCGGGGGTCGGTGCTTGTGCCGGTGCGGTTGCTCTTCTTACCTATTTTACTGTGTATTCGGTCCTGCCAAAACGCATGGACATGGTAGAGGAAAACAACAAAGTTCAAGATGTTAAAATATCCGAAATTCAACAAGACGCAGCCCAGAGACGCGAGATGTTAGCCGCAGCGCTTGCCACCCTTCAGCAGATTGACCAGAGAACACAGAGGATAGAACAGCACATACTAAAATAACATTATGCTTTGGGATATTCCCCAGATGGTCACGACGATAGGAGGCATCGTCAACAAGCTCGTTCCTGATCGTGATATTCAGATCAAGATTCAAGCCGAAATTGAAAAGCAACTCATTGCTGTTGAGGCCGATCAGTTATCCGGGCAACGAGAGATAAATAAGATTGAAGCCTCGTCCCCTTCTCTGTTTGTGGCAGGGTGGCGCCCTGCCTGCGGATGGGTGGGAGCATTCGGTCTGGCATGGCAGTTTGTCATCGCGCCAATGGCAACATGGATTGCAACTCTGGCAGGCAGTCACATTGCCCTGCCGGTCTTGCCGTCTAGCGACCTTCTGAACTTGGTTTTTGCCCTCCTTGGAATTGGAGGACTTCGATCTTTTGACAAGTGGAAGGGTACTGAAACTCGTTCAGTAAAATGAAAGTCCAAGACCTCCTCAACGCCGCAAGTGAGGAGTCTGCCGCTTTTAAGAAGTGGTTTGCTTTTTGCCTAGAGTGGGAGGTTGAGACTGACCATGCCGGCAATATCCGAGCCGAGGAACTAAACGATGGCGGGGGCGTAACCATAGCGGGCTTAACGACGGCCCACGACAAGATCCCTAGACAAGTGGAGGACATCACTCCTACCGAAATCGTGGACAAATACCACGACAACTACTGGAGGCCAGCAGAGGGCTTGCCGTCCCTCTTAATCCCCATCATGGCAAACTACTTCCTCAATATGGGCAAGAAGGCCCCCACCCGCCTCCTGCAACGATCCCTGCAAGACTACGGGGAGGGCGGAGAGGTAGTCATTGACGGCATTATGGGCGAAAAAACCCGCGCTGCTTGTTTCCGAGTCTACCCCATTGAAGACCTTGCCCGGTCTGTAATTGCCAAAGCCGAGCGCCATTATGAAGCAATCGCCGTTGGCGGGGGCAAAGAACGATTCCTCCAAGGATGGATCAACCGCAACAACGCCCTTGCCCAAACTTTCCTACCCGCATGACCCCAGAACAAGATGCCAACGAGATATGGGAATCCGCCGCAGCCAAAGGCATTGCCAAGTATCTCAAAGGGCAGACCGAGCATAAAACCGCATTCTGGTCTGCTGGCGCCGGTTGGTATGCCGCCGAACTAGAAAACGAAACCCTAGACCTTGTGAGTTACTTCCACCATCTCCGCAACCGAATCCAAGCTATCAGCGCCTTGGCTCAAATGATGGAGGCCGAAGAAATAAGCCTCCGAGACGCAGCTACCCTTCTCAAAGACCTTTCCAACTCTCACCCCCCCAGATCCCGTCACAAACACTCTGCCGATTAAATGGCAAATATCACCCACAAGTGGAAGCGACTGCTTGCCGTTTCGTGCAGTCACGCCAAGTACGTTGACAAGGATGCCTGGAAGACGGTTCTAGCGTTCAAGGATCAGTTTGTACCCTCACTTTGCCTTCACTTGGGTGATTTTATTGACCTTACCGGGATGCTTGGCAACGGAGCAGGGTCAGGAGCGCACGGGGAGGAAATCGCCCCAGACGTTGATACGGGCCTCACCCATCTCCGAGAACTACGACCCAATATCGTCCTTGCCGGCAACCACGAGGATCGAGCCTACAAGCTCCGCGAAAGCAAACGAGCCGATACCGCCTATGCCGCCCACAAGATTTGTGAGGGTATTGAGAAAGCCTGCCAGGGCATCAAAGCCCGATTCCTGCCCTACGATGGCATAGAACAACTCTACCGAGTTGCCGACATAGGGTTCACCCACGGCACTTGCTACGGGGAATCCGCAACCCGTGACATGGCAGAGGAATACTGCGATCACGAAATGCGAAAAATCGTATTTGGACATACCCACAAGGTTGCCATGCAGTCCGCCCGAACCAAGAACGGCGGCACAGGGTACAATATCGGCACCCTAACGGCCCGTAATGCCCTTGGATACGCAAAGACCCGCAGATCCACCTTTGCGTGGACCCAAGCGTTTCTATGGGGCGAATACTGCGAAAGCCTCAATCAAAGCTCACTCCACATAACCCAACGCAACCACAACGACCAATGGCGACTGCCCATCTAACCAAACCCAAAGCGGAAATGACCCTCAACGATTGGGCGTCTGTCCTTTCCAAAGCAGGCAAGGGAATCCCCGACCAAGTACCACCCGGATTTAAATTGGCGGAAGACATAGCTAGGGAAACGGGTCGAGGGCTTTCCCAAACTGGCAAGTATTTGCGGGAAGCGAGGCGCCTGGGACTTGTTGAGGAACAAAAATTCAAAGTGGATACCGGCACAAAACTCTATCCCACCCCCCATTACCGAATCATTCCTCAAAATGAAAACGACCCTTGTAGAGCGAAAACTCAAAAGTAACGCGGGATTGGCGTTTGTTGGAGTGAAGGGCAAGCCCATTGCGATTGACCCTCGCTTGACGCCCAAGGCTCGACTCGTAACCTTGGTTCATGAGGTTTGCCACCATGTCAACTACGAGTGGCAGCTAGAAGAGGTTTACGGGTTTACCAGCGAAGAGGAGGAGGATTTCACTACAGACTTGGGCAAGGCCGTTGCCAAGGCGTTATGGCGCGACGGGTGGCGTCGGTGCCAGGGGGAAAGCATGGACGAAACACCCCCCAGAATTCAGTACCGAGCAGCAAGTTGGTACGACGAAAAAGCGTGATTCACATTACTTCATAAGACATTCACAATAGTTATAATAAGTAAAACATCTATTACATTAACATTAAATTAAGATGCCCAATATACTCTGTTGTTTGCATTTATTGAAAAGGCTGTTGACAGGATTCAATATGGGGCGAGGGTTGTTGCATGAACGTTAACGCTTTTGTGCGCGGAAATACTGTGGTTGCCAAAATCGGAACCGATACAAAATTGTGGAGCTACTTCCGCATAACCAGCAGGCAAGGATGGTGGATCACCCTAAAACCCCTCACTTCCGTAGAGGTAGATGGAAAGTGGGTTCCAGGTGAACCAGACCCTGCAAAGAAAACCATTCGCCGGCTTGTTTCCAACGCTTATGGAGGCGAGCAAGTTGGTGGGCTTGTGGTCAACGGAATGGCCCTGGGATTGCACCTTTACCGAAAAGCAAAAGGCGGCAAAAGAACCGGCGCTGGAAGAAAGCCTGGAGTTGCCAAAGGCCGCACAATGATCACCCGTTCTATTGCCATGAACAAAGCAAGTTGGGAAAAGCTCGATGTCCTCCGAGGCGACCAAGCGCGAGGTGCTTTTATCGCTAAAGCCTTGCAACTATCAGAGTAAAAGTTTTTTTATAAAAGTTTTAAAAAAATGTTGACCCTCTAATTGAAAGTTGTAGTCTGCCGTAAGCAATCCGCTTATTTGAGGCATATGTGCGTTGGCAATATATGTCATGAATAGTGGGAGCTACAAACCTAACCCACAACAACATGACGAAAACAAAAAAGGTTACAATCGCGGTCTCCGTTGACCCGGCTCTGTTTGAAGCAATTAAAACGCAGGCTTCGGTCCATGACCGACCCGTCTCCAACTATGTGCGGAGCATATTGAAAATGATTCATGGGGAGAAAGTTGAAGAGGAAACGGAGTCATAAATAAACCCGTAATCATACGCAACATTTTAAACCCATGACCTCCATAGATTTCATCTGCGCCTCTGGCCTTTTCGGAATGCTGGTGATGGCAGTTGTCGCAACTCGCTTCAAATGATCCGCGCATTCCTATCCCACATTCGCTCGTACTTGGCAGCGCATAACCCCGAACGGCGCCCCTCGTACATGACCTACAACACGTTTTTAAGCCGTTAGTCGTTAGTCCAACCCAAACAAAACAACAGAAAACATACCGAACATGAACTACACCACCCTGCTCCTCTCGCTAGGAGTCGTTATATCCGCATTCTTTCTGGGTCGCGTCAGCGCCCGTCTGGATGACAACAACAACATGAAGGCCACCTCCTTGCAGGGAGATGACCTTCGGTAGCCCGGGAGTGAACCGTCAAGAACACCCAAAGCAATGAATAACCAGACCGCACTTGTGGTCAAGCAAGAGGTTCCCTTCAGCGATATGGAACGCATGGCCCAGGCCATTTCAAAAAGTGGTCTCTTCGGCATCAAGTCACCTGATCAGGCAGTTGCCCTGATGCTTGTGGCGCAGTCCGAGGGACGGCACCCCGCATCCGTTGCAAGCGAGTTTGACATCATCCAGGGGCGCCCTGCTCTCAAGAGTCAGGCGGCACTTGCGAGGTTCCAGCAGGCCGGCGGCAAGATCCAATGGCTAGTTAGAAACGACAACGAGTGCGCGGCAGAGTTTCAACACCCTGCTGGAGGCACCCTCCAAGTCTCATGGACTATGGAAAGGGCCAATGCCGCTGGTCTCACCGGCAAGCAGACTTGGAAGCAGTACCCAACTGCCATGCTGTCGGCCAGGACGGTTGCCGAGGGCGTCAGGGCGGTCTTTCCTGCTTGTCTAAACGGAGTGTACCTAGCCGAGGAGGTGCAGGACTTTGATACCCGCCCCGCTACTGGCAAGTTTCAAGCGGTCAAGGCGTCTCTTCCCCCGATTAAGGAAGAGGTGATTGAGCAGGAGGTGGTTCAACTCATTGAGACGCCAAAGCCAGAAAAAGAAGACCCGCTTGAGGCTATCTACGAGCTTGCCGAGAACGACAAGGTTTCCGAGGAGCAGATCGTCGGCTTCCTTCGATCCAAGGACGCAATCAACTCCGAGGTTGAGTACCTAGCCGACATCAAGCCGGCAATCCTACGCCGCCTCAAGAAGTCATGGCCTCAAGTCATTGCCTTCGCAGTCGGCGCCAGCATGGAGGAGGCAGCATGAGCGACTCAAACATCAAGTTTGTATTGGCTAAAACCAATATCCCTGACGGTCAACTTCAGAAGCAACTCGACAAAGAGTTTGATGAAAATCTTTCAACCGAAATGGTGCGACTAATGCCTAAAAAGCATGGTGCATCTGTTGAGGCACAAGAGACCCTAGTTCAAAGGGCTAAAGAAGCCTGTGAAGCCATTGAGTATCTTGCAAGTCACCAAAAAAAGTCTTGGTTTGATGTTGAAGAGGCAATCAATGCACAGATTGCTTCTTTAAGGTCAAAGCGTTCAATCGCAGAGTTTGAAAACAAGCAACTCCTGACTGCTCTTGGAGATGTTCGTCGATTCTTTTTTGACGATAAACACCAAGAGGAAGTTAAGCGCCTATCAGAGTTTGTAGAGGTTTGTGAACGGCTTCAGAAACTTCAGACAAGCGGTTTCTTAAATGCCGTTGCCGATACAATCTTGAAGTTGGAAGGAGGTGCAGCATGAAGAAAAACCTTACTCCTAACGAGAGGCAACTTGTTAAAGCGGTTCACGGGATTGGGCACCATGCCACCCTTTCCCCGTCAAAGTTGGACAAGCTCAACGAGTGCCTTCACTTTGAGGGCAAGCCTGCCGGACCTGCCGCAAAGCGTGGAACAGAAAAGATCCATGAACCTCTTGCTGATGCCTTTGAGCGCAACGAAAAGCCAACTGACCCTTTGCTTGCAAGGGCATGGGATCGAGCCAGAAAATACATTGTCAGGGTTGATGCCGTTGAGGAGAAGCTACAACTGCTTGATGACAATTTAGAGCAAGTCACCTTTGGTACTGCTGACCTTTATGGTCGCAGCGAAGGTGGAATGCTTGTCTTGGTGGATTGGAAATCCGGGTCACAACCGGCCTCTTCCTACTATCACCAAATGGCGGCATACGCCTTGATGCTCATGGAGCAGGAGGACGAGGAGTCTTGCGAGGCAGTCATTGTTCCTGTTGATGACGATGAGAACGAGGCTTATTCAATAGGTTTTACAAGGGAGTCGGCAGCGGAAGTTGTCTGGCCCCTTATTGCAAGGATTAAGGCCAAAGCTGAAAATCCCCGCGAGAACCAGTTCTGCAACTGGTGCGCAAAGCGGAAGGAGTGTCCTGTCTGGACCATGCCGGCAAGTGAGGCAATCACGCCTGTTAGGGAGAAGCTCCTTTTCACCCAGGAGGATGCCGCCATCCGCCCCGAAGCCTATATGGATGCCTTTAAGAAACTTGAGGGCATCTTTGAAGATTGGGGCATCAAGGAGGCGTTGAAGCAGAAGCTAGAATCAGGCATTGCTGTCCCCGGTTGGAAGGTTCAGACCCGCAAGGGAACGCAGTCTGTTGCAGATGTTGAGGCAGTCCTGCGGGATGTCGTTAAGGAGGTTGGTTTTACCAAGGCTGCGCAGTTTGTAAAAATTGACGCAACCAAGATGGTCAAGGCCTGGGAGGGATTTACCAAGAATCCCCTCCCCGTTGAGCTTGTCACCGGCGAAGGAACTACGGCACTTGTGCAGGACAAGAAGGGGGTGGCTAAATGAGTGCATCCCAAAATGAGGCGATCCTAGAGGCGCTTCTCTCTGGTCAGAAACTCACGGCACTTGAGGCATTAAACCAGCACGGGTGCCTGCGCCTAGCCGCAAGGATTCACGACCTCCGCAAGCAAGGTCACGACATCTACGAGGAGACCGTCACCCATAACGCGAAGCGTTATAGCCGGTACTACATACCGTCATGGAGCCTCAACCAAGGGGAGCTTGTTCTCGCATGAGCCATGTGGATTCTACCCCTGCAATTAACACGGTTGAATGGTTCTTTGGGTATGGTGGAAACCATCTCGGACTTAAACGATGCCTCCCAAATCTGCGCCTCGTCGCTGCTTGTGAGATCGAAGAGTTCGCAATCGAAAACCTTCTTGCGAAAATGGAAAACGGATGGGTGGAGGCGGCTCCCATTTGGTCGGATTGCCGCGCCTTCCCATGGGAACCATTCGTTGATCGAATTGACCTTTTTGTCGCTTCCTATCCATGCCAACCATTTTCTGCCGCAGGAAAGCGTGGAGGAGCAGATGACCCCAGACACCTCTGGCCCGTTGTCCTCAACTGGATATTACGAGTCAGACCTCTTTGCGTCTTCTGCGAGAACGTCGAAGGTCACGTTTCGTTGGGACTCTCCACAGTCATCAGCGATTTGGAAGAAGCGGGTTACCGAACGTCGTGGGGCATATTTAGCGCGAGTGAAGTCGGCGCTCCTCATCAACGCAAGCGGGTATTCATCATGGCCCACCGCAAATGCGAGGGATTGGAAGGATGGAGACAGAGAATGCAACCAGAGAGCTTTGGATGCAGGTCATCAAAACACATTAGCGAGGGCAGCAACTTGTTGGCCCACGCCATGTGCAATGGAGGCGCAGAAGGCAGGGAGGTACGACAAGGGGCAGATGGGCCAAAGTCTATCTGGAATGGCGAATCGTGGGGAACTTGGCCTAGCCGACCAGGGCAACCGCAATACGAGTGGGAGCCGCCAAGAGTCGTGGCTAACTCCAAAGAGCCGGGATTACCGAGGAGTGGAGAATCACATTCTTCGGAATGGCAAGAACATCCGAGCGACGGGTCAGGTATTCTCGGTGGGTCTTCCGACTCAAGCAATGATGGAGGAGCAGAAATCATGGGCGACTCCAAACACAATGGATTGCCTTCCTCCGAAATCTCCAGAGGCATTAGCGAGGAATCTGAAGAAGGGGGGATGCAGGAACTTGAGGGAGGATGTCGTTTATCGAGTGGGAACTTGGGCGACTCCGAGGGCGGGTGCAACGGACAACTCCCGTCCCAACAACAAGGGTGGGATACCATTGGGCGACCAATGCAGGAGGGAGGGGAAGTGGGCGACCCCACAGGCACGGGATTACAAGTCGGGAGAGGATTTGGAATCCTGGAGCAAGAGGGCGGAGTTTCAGAAACAGAAGGGAGTCAACCTTCACCTTCCATTGAGCAGCCAATCAATTCATGTGGAGAAATCGCAGGGCAAGCTGAACCCTCGCTGGGTGGAAACCCTAATGGGACTACCTGTGGGGTGGGTCATGCCGAGTTGCGTGAACCCAATCACTCCTATAGCGGAGCCGATGCAGAGCATGGGGCAACAGAATTGGAACACTCCGAATGTGATGGATACCATAACTCCAACACGGGATCTGACAAAGACTCCCATGAAGGGTCATTGGGGGAAGTCAATGAACACAGGGAAGCTGTCGGAGCAAGTTATGCAGACTGGGGGCAACTGGATGACACCAGAGGCGCAGAACAGCACAGGATACCAAGTCAGCAATGGCAAGAAGATCCTGCGCCTTGGGAGTCAAGTGATGGACACCTCTACGTCTCCTGTGACAACCGAACCGACGAACTCCGACTCCTCGGAAATGGAGTTGTTCCAGCAACAGCAGAACTCGCTTTCAGAACTCTCTGGGAGGAACTGACCAATGAGTAACCGACTAAAAGCCTATTTTGACAAAGAGCAAGTGCCGGCGGCAGCGCCGAGCTTTCCGAAGCCAGACCTCACCATCATGGGTCTTTACGCCTTGATCCACGAAATGGAGCAGGACCGGCGTGAATTGCAGCAGGCTCTTGATGACCAGATCGCAGAGGTGGCCCGTCTCAATCAACTCCTCTCTGGACAATGAAAAAGCGCAAGCCTCTTACCCTGGCGCAAAAGCAAACCAAGAAGGAATTAGCAGTCCTTCGTAAGCGCACCCCGGAAGAATGGGTTGAGCGTATCAACGCCCTGCCCACCGAGATCATACCCCATGCGGCTCGACTCGTCTGGTGGGATTGGTTTGCCCTGCGGATGGTTTCCAAGCGGTGGCCCCATTTGGACGCTTTTCTCAAGTTCAACACGCAGGAGGTGGAATTTACCCCCTTGTGCGAGGCGCTCATCACTCTTGGCTACCCGGATGGGATAGCCAGAAACCGTGCAGACAACCCCCAATCGCATTAACCATGAGCAATTCAAATCAAGACCCCCTCTGGCTGCAACGCTGGAAAACGGAAGGCATTCGATACCTTGGCAAGGATGATAATGGACATATTGACCACCTGGACCGTTGGCATCAGGCGTACAAGGCAGGGAATGCCGACGGGTATACTGAAGGCCGGCACGAGGCTACCGAGTTAGCCGTTGGTCTCCTCTATCATCAGTACCAGCACCTCAAGACCTTCCACGGCAAGGAAGACGAGCGCTGCCTGCTACTCAAAAACGCCATTCTTGAGATCCGCCACGCCCAGGCAGAGGAGATGGACCAATGAGTGAGGAGCGTCCACCAGCATCAATTAACGGCAAACCGAACCCAGCTTACAGGGTTTGGTATAGCCAATCCGAGCAAGGCAAGGCCGTAAAGAAGCGGTATGCCCAATCTGCCAAAGGAAAAGAATGCCAAAGGCGATTTTACAAGAGCGCAAAGGGTCAGATTGCATGGCGTAAGGCTAGGGAAAAAAGAATCCAAAAAGACCCCATTTCTTATGTTGATAAGATGGTAACTCACCTCAAATTTGCCGGCGCCTACAACGATTACCAAAACGATGATTTTGACATGGGAGGGCAGTATGAATAGCAGAGCCAAGGGGTGCCGAGGAGAACGCGAATGGCGCGATATGCTGCGAGAGGCAGGCTTCCTTAAAGCCCGTCGAGGGCAGCAGTTTTCTGGAGGAAGTGAATCTCCAGATGTCGTTTGCGAAGAACTACCTACCATACATTTTGAAGTAAAGAGAGTAGAAACAGGCAACCCCTATAACTGGCATGACCAGGCAAGGGTAGATGCCGGCTCAAAGACCCCTGTAGTCGTTCACAAGCGCAATGGTCGAAAGTGGCTTGTCATTATGTCTGGGGAGGATTGGTTGGAGATGATCAAGGATACTGACTTGGTTCATCAAATTGACGACACAGAAATTAAAAGGGCCTACTAAATGAACCACTACCCTCACCACATTGGCGACTTCAACAACGGGACCCGACACCTTACTCGGATTGAAAGGTCAATTTATCGAGACTTGATTGAACTCTACTACGACACCGAAGCTGCCCTACCCTCCGATATTGATGTTCTCGCCAGGCGCATCATTGCTCGTAGCGAGGAGGAGAGAACGGCACTTGTTTCCATTTTGAGTGAGTTTTTTACTCTTGATGAAGGTGCCTACAAGCATACTCGATGCGACGAAGAGATAGCTGCCTATCAGTCTCGCGTGGAGTCTGCTCGTAGCAACGGACAGAGAGGAGGGCGCCCTTCAAAACCCAGTCGGTTAGCAAAAATAACCGACTCGGTTAATTCCGCTAACCCAGCAATAACCGGATGCAAAGCTAACCAGAACCAGAACCAGAACCAATATATACCCCCTACCCCCAAGGGGGATGAGAAACGCATCTGTCACGAACCAGTCACGAATCGTGACCTAGAGAAGAAAGAGAAGACAAGAATAGAGGAGAAAGAACAAGACTTCCTAGCATTCTGGCAGGCATACCCTCGCAAGACCGGCAAAGGTGCAGCATGGAAATCTTGGAAGAATGCCTCCTTGCCCAAACTGGAGGTGATCCTCAACGCAATCCGTAAAGCCCGTCAGTCCCCGGATTGGCAAAAGGAACGAGGCGCTTTTATCCCCCATCCCGCTACATGGCTAAATCAGGCACGTTGGGAGGACGAGGGCATTGATTACGCTGCTTTGGCAGGAAAACGCGATACAAGGCATCCCTCGGCTCAAGAAAGGCCCATTCAGGTAGACGAGCAGGATGCCCTTTCATGGCTAGAGGATAATTACTCGGTTTCGGATCGAACCATCACCTTCAAGGAATGGCCCAAGGACATTCAGTCTCAATACCTCAACTCCAAGCAACTCCAAGCGGCATGATGTTTGAAAGACCAACGCCAATGACCATAAAGCCAACAACTCCAATAATGGTTAACAGAATACTGAAAAAGGGTGCGTTTTTTATTATCACTACTGAATACATGACGACATTTAAGCACCCACCAGCAAAAACAAGAGTTAAATCAAGGAACAAGGCGTTGGCTTATCTTGATTTTGACAGAGAACACCTTTTAAGCCACGCAACAGAATGGGCAAAGTATCTGTAGCCATTAACCAAATCAGCTAGACATCTGATGTTAAATGCTTTAATTCGGGAATTGATTCTAACCACCTAACAACTCAAACCGTCAAGACAAAAATGGGAGTTCAGAAGCCAAGAAGCCAGGGCAAAGGAGATGGGCGTCGAGATAATTTTAAAGCCTTCTCGGATAACCTTGCCTCCATAAAACCCAGAGACAACCCCCTCACCGGGAAACTCTTTTTAAAAAAAGCCAATCGAACCGTTGTCAAATATGGCTAAAAAACAAAAAGCCCTTGCCGTTATAGAACCCAAGCTGCCGGCGAAGCGGGGCCGGCCTTCTCTCTATTCTGAAGAACTTGCCGATCATATCTGTTCTCGCCTTGCCAAAGGAGAATCGCTTCTTTCCATTTGCTCCGACGACAAGATGCCTTGTCATAGCGCAGTCAGGGCATGGGCGGTTGATGATTATCATGGTTTTTATGCCAAATATGCGCGCGCTAGAGACATTGGATTAGAACATCACGCTGAACTGATCCTCAAACTGGCAGATGAAATCCGCCCAGGGCAGAGGACTGTCTCCAAGGCTACCGGCATGGAGGTTACAGAGTTGGATCAGGTAGAGCGCAGCAAACTCCAGATCGATGCTCGGAAGTGGTATCTCTCAAAAATTGCACCCAAACGCTACGGGGACAAGTTGGAGGTAGATCAGACAATAAAAATTCAACCCGTTACCTATTTAGGTGGAAACGCCAACTGATCGCCCTGCCGTAGTGGTCAGGCCACGCAAGCAGTTCAGAAAGTACCTGGAGCGCAAGCAAAGGTGGGCCTGCCTTATCTGTCATCGAAGGGCCGGCAAGACTGTTGCCTGTATGCAGGATTTGATTTTAAGGGCGCAGAATGATCCTCGATTAGACCCTCCTCGCCGGTATGCCTACATTGCCCCGACAAGGGATCAGGCCAAGGATGTCGCCTGGGCAATGCTCAAGAGGTTTGTGCAATCCTACCCGGATACCAAAATCAACGAGGCGGATTTGACCGTGACCTTTGCCAATGGAGCAAATATCCGCCTCTACTCTGGCGAAAACTACGACCGCATGAGAGGGCTTTATTTTGATCACGTCATCTTGGATGAGTTTGGGGACTTGGACCCTACGGCATGGCAGGCAGTCGTGAGGCCGGCGCTATCGGATTACAATGGAGGGGCAACCATGATTGGCACTCCCAAGGGAAGAAACGGATTCTGGAGGCTATGGGAGGCAGCGTTAAAAGACCCTGATTGGTTCACCTTGATCCTAAAGGCAAGTGAGTCTGGCATCCTTGACGAAAAAGAAATTGCAGACATCAAGCGCGGGACGCCGACTCATATCTTTGAGCAAGAGTTTGAATGTTCCTTTGATGTTGGACGCCCTGGGGCAATCTATTCCAAGTCACTTTCCGAGGCTCGGAACCAGCGCAGGGTATCTAATGACATCCTCTGGTTCAAAGAGGCCCCAGTCTATACCTCCTTTGACGTAGGCGCCCCCCTCAACCAACGCTGCTGGATCTGGCAAATGGTATCAGATCGTTTGATCTTCCTTGAGGCCCTGTCAGGAGGAGATGATTGCAAGACGCCGGCGGATTGGGCAGGTAGGCTTGCCCAGAAGCAGTACCGATATGGGGCGCACTTTATTCCCCATGATGCCGCTACCGAGAACGGAGGGCTATGGCAGGAAGCCCTCAAGCTAGGGGGTTTAGCCAATGTGGTGCCGGTACCTCGTCAGATGTCAGTCTGGGATGGCATCAACCTTGCCTTGGATGCTTTCCCACGCATCAGTTTCAACGAAGACGGGTGCAAGGAGGGCATTGATTCACTTGATGCCTATCACTCCAAAGAAGAACGTGATGGGGTCACTATCAAGAACGTCCCGGTACACGATTGGTCATCCCACGGGGCAGACTCATTCTCTCTAGCTCATCAGGCAATCAAAGCCGGCCTTGTCGTGGATCGAACTGCTATCCCACGCAGAACACGACCAATGGGCAGGCCAGAGGTTATCATGGGGTTTAGAGGATGATCTATGGACCTTTCTGGTGGATCACTAAAGATGGAGACGAAGTATGCGCCGACCTCTTCTCACGGCACTATAGTAAAATCCACTACAAAGACGGACGCAGACCCAAACTCTTTTGCGGACCCGGAGAAAAAATTGTCTTACGAACATGGGAAGGAGACGCCCTATTTGTTTGGAGAAAGTTCAAGGATGACTCTGGTCAGTCTGGAGTCAACTGCTCCATCTTCCGAAACGAAAGCGCGCATCAAAGTAGTGAGCTTATCAGACAGGCAGACGCCATTGCTGATGCAGTCTGGCCTAATCAAAGGCATTATACCTATGTCAATGCGCCGAAAGTCAGGTCAGCAAACCCTGGATATTGTTACAAACTAGCAGGGTGGAAGCGTTGTGGCATCACTAAAATCAACAAACTCCTTATTTTTGAACGTTAATGTTCACAAACCCTTTAAATCTGAACATGAGGTCATCAACGTGTTCACGGCATTGACATGACACCCGCAGATATGCCAACGCCTACAGAACACCAATTACTTGAAACTATCTTTGAGAAATGCGTCATTCGACGCGGCAAGGGCAGGCAAATTGACTGCAAGCTAGGACTCTGGGGCGTTGGATCTAGGGATAAAGACTCATTAGAACGCAATGCCCGTCACTACTGGATTCAGTATTACCGTGATGGTGAGTATGACAAAATCCTAGGCAGCAATGACGCCAGTTGAGATAGCAGCAGCAGTCTACAGCAAGGAGCCTTGCAAACGCACCTTTGCCGAGGATCTTGAAGCTCACCTACTCAATGGTCATGTTCACTCTACCGATCAGTATTTCATCATGGGTAGGAAAGTTAGGAGTGGCGCCGACTACGCAGACATCATCAACCCATACGTTAAGCACGACAACCCGGACTGCTGGTTAGTCTGGTTATATGCCGGCAACATGAGGAAGGCTTTTGAAGCGGCAGATGTCCAACTCCCAATGGTCGCATTTGAGAAAAGAAACCGGCTAAAGTTTTACTCTTGGGATGTTATACGCAAAAGAACAGAACGATTCTTTGCATAATTCCTCTTGCCAAGTTAGTAGGCGGATGTTAATTCCGCTAAATGCTTTCCAGATTAGAAGCCTTTTTTGATGATTTAGTTTCGGCGCTTACGCCCGAATTGGCACTTGCCGGTGGGATTCCCGCACCCAAAGAGAACATTGATAAAAAGCCCACCCTGGCGCTCAACAAGGGTGGCGGGTCTCCACCACCACCCCCGCCTCCAGCAATTAACATCCCTCCGCCTCCGCCTCCTCCACCTCCACCACCACCACCACCGACGGCCTCTAGCCAAGACGTTGCTGCTCAACAGCAGTCTGCTCTTCAAAACAATGCTGGTCGATTTGGATACAAGGCGTCTCTCATGCAGGGGGCTAACACCTCATCCAATAGTGCTACCGGCAGCGGTTCGCTTCTCGGATCGTAATGGCAAAGAAAGACGCTGTTGCCGAGGTGGTTGATACCCCCAAGGGCAAATCCAATACCGAGCTAGGCGCCGGGATTGTTTCCCGTTGGTCGCGTCTAGAGGCAGACCGGAATTACTGGATGAGTATGTGGCAACAGATTGCCGAGCTTGTGATGCCTCGCAAGAGTTACATCCTAGCAACGACCATCACGCCCAACTCGGAGCGTGAGGCCCGTCTATATGACTCCACAGGAGTCAGGGCGAACCAAGTGCTTGCCGCCGGTTGCATGAGTTACATTACGCCCGCCGACTCGCGTTGGTGCAGTTTCACGGCCCCAGAAGCCATTGAGGATGGGGATGGGGTGCAGGAATACTTTGCAGAGGTCACCGAAATTGTCATGGAGACGCTTGCCCGGAGCAACTTCCATCAGGCAATCCACGAATTGTACCTGGATCGAGGATGCTTCGGCACCGCAGTCCTTTTTGTTGAGCCTGGAGAAAACCTTCCCATCACCTTCACCAATGTGGATGTCGGCACATTCTGCATTTCCGACAACTACGAGGGGTATGTGGACACCATGTTCCGCCGCATGGAAATGACCGCACGACAGATTGTGCAGCAGTTTGGCATTGAAAACGTCTCTGATGGCGTCCGCAACTGCTACAATCAAGACAACGGCAAAGGCATGGACGAGAAATTCCATGTCATCCATGCGGTCTATCCGCGTGATGAAGGGAGCCGGGACAAGAAAAAGTACGATGGTCCCAACAAGCCCATTGCCTCCTGCTACGTTGAAGAGAAAGGCCGGCATATTTTGCGTGAGAGTGGCTATGACGAGTTGCCATTCATGGCAACACGTTACCTCAAGTGGCAGAAGTCCCCCTACGGATGGTCTCCATCTTGGACTGCCATGCCTGATTTGCGTCAGTTGAATTTCCTTCAGAAACAGATGGATGCGTTGG
>Ga0136644_10000429_pt1 | contig 33639 bp, 30 predicted proteins | sample C_130820_EF_Meta_FD_94780 | JGI IMG/M metagenome (GOLD analysis project Ga0136644, IMG submission 94780) | Freshwater microbial communities from Lake Croche, Canada to study carbon cycling - C_130820_EF_MetaG (v2) (version 2) | ecosystem: Environmental > Aquatic > Freshwater > Lake | place...
CATCATAGAAGCGGATGTGTGAATCGGTATCTTGATCATCACCGCGCACGAGGTTTTGGAAGTAGTCCCAATGCGACTGAAGATGATTTTGCGGGTTCATGGCAATGAAACCGGTGTGTTGCAAAAAGCCAGGATAGACTTTGCGACCAGCCCCAGGATATGACGGTGGTACTTTGTAAATCACATGGCTTTCAAACCAATCGTAGGATTTTTGCTCAGCCAGATTGTTTACCGCAGTTGGTGATTTACGAGCATCAATAGGCCCGCCCATCATGACCATTGAAGCTGGGGTTGCCTCACCAGCAGAAGCCATTAGAGAAATAGCGCCTAGAGTTGGAACGGTAGGCTGACAAACAGAAATGACGTGCAAATCTTCTGCGCCAATAACGCGAATAAATTCTTGGATGTAATGCACATAGTCATCAAGACCAAAGTCACCATCTTCCAGAGGAACGTTACGAGCATCCACCCAGTCGGTGATGTAGACCTTGTGATCTTGTAACAGAGTGCGTACGGTGTCACGCAACAAAGTAGCATGGTGTCCTGACATTGGAGCTACCACTAATACAGTAGGATCCTCTTTCAATGACTTGATGGTTTCAACATCATCAGAGAAGCGTTTAAAGCGAACCAAGTTGCAGAACGGTTTTGAGAGCTTAGTGACTTCATGAATGGCAACTTCGTGGCCATGAGCCATTACTGAACGAATACCAAATTCTGGTTTTTTGTAGTCCTTACCTAGGCGATAGAGGAGTTCATAGCTAGCAGCAAGACGCTCAGATCCGGGAACTTTGGATGCTGGGTTAGAGGCATTAATCAAGGCCTCAGAGGCGGCGCGTGCCCATGAACTCATGGGTTGAAGCAATGCTTTTTGGAACTCGTGTAACTGATATAGCATAGGACCTCCAGTAATTCTATATAGCCGCTTATTACTTTTTTAGACTAATACGCGGGCGATTGCATCTACTACTTTATCAATATTTTTAGTATTCAGGGCTGCCACACAAATACGCCCAGTGGAGAGGGCGTAAATACCATCTTCTTTCTGTAAGCGCTCTACTTGAGCAGCCGTTAAGCCTGAGTAAGAAAACATGCCGCGTTGCTGTTCGATGAATGACAGATCTTCCTTTACGCCAGCAGCAGCAAGTTTTTGAACCAGCTCATGACGCATTTTTTTAATGCGATTGCGCATCTCTGCCAACTCATCCTCCCAAAGCTTGCGAAGTTCGGGCGAAGTTAATACTGCTGCAGCAATGGCGGCACCATGAGTTGGGGGATTGGAATAGTTAGTGCGAATGACACGCTTCAATTGGGAGAGCACACGCGTTGCTTCATCTTTACTCTCAGTCACAATCGACAGGGCGCCAACACGCTCACCATAGAGTGAGAAAGACTTCGAGAAAGAGCTTGAAACAAAGAAGGAGAGGCCAGATTCAGCAAAGAGGCGGACCGCAATACCGTCTTGCTCAATACCGGCTGCAAAACCTTGGTAAGCCATATCCAAGAAGGGGATCAAGCTCTTGGCCTTGCAGATATCAATCACTTGACGCCATTGCGCTTCGGTAATGTCTGCACCAGTTGGGTTATGACAGCATGCATGCAAAAGAACGGTAGTGTTCTTTGGAAAAGACTCCAAAGACTTCACCATGCCAGCAAAATCAACACCATGTGTCTCGCTATCAAAGTAGGTGTACTCAACCACATCAAATCCAGCAGCCTCGAAAATGCCACGATGGTTTTCCCAGGTTGGGTTACTGATTGCGCAGGGTGCATTGAGGTTAAGGCGTTTAATAAAATCTGCACCAACACGTAATGCACCTGTGCCGCCAATACACTCAGCAGTAACAACACGACCCTCTTTCAGAAGGGCAGAGTTCGTACCAAATAAGAGATTTTGAACAGCGCTGTTGTAAGGGTTTGGACCTTCGATTGGAATGTAGCCGCGAGGTGAATGCTTTGCAACAATTTCTTCTTCTGCTTTGATCACTGCTTTGAGTAAAGGTACCTTGCCTTCATCTGTGTAGTACACGCCAACACCGAGATTTACTTTGTCAGGACGTTGATCTGCAACGTAGGCTTCTGTGAGGCCGAAAATGGGATCTTTTGGGGCTAATTGAACAGAGGTAAACAGGGTCATTGGGGTCAAGAAGGTGCTTTAAAGAAGGTTTTATTCGTAATCGACGTTAAATTGAGATTAATTGGCGGTTTTTAAGACCAGATTCAACTATTTCTAAATAAAAACGGCAAAATCATTGTTTGTACAAAATTCGCTGTGAAGACAACTCACAGATGAAATGATAGCCGAGATGCCCCCTAAGTCCCCCAAAATTGGTTCAAATTCTGTAGCGAAAGAAGAGCTCGCGAAGCCCGTTGCCGACCCCTTGGGAGAGGCGGGTCACGACCTTGATCCGGCCAAATTCGTCAGTTTTCCGGACTCTCCATATCAGCTCTATCAACCATTCGCGCCAGCGGGAGATCAGCCGGGGGCGATTCAGGCCTTAGTTGAAGGGGTTGAGGATGGATTGACCTTCCAAACTCTGTTGGGGGTTACTGGCTCAGGCAAAACCTTCACTATGGCCAATGTGATTGCCAGAACAGGTCGCCCAGCCATCATTTTTGCCCCAAATAAGACCTTGGCTGCCCAACTCTATAGTGAATTTAGGGAGTTTTTTCCCAGAAACGCTGTGGAGTACTTCGTCAGTTACTACGATTACTACCAGCCTGAGGCCTATGTTCCTCAGCGCGACCTCTTCATCGAAAAAGACTCCTCGATTAATGAACATATCGAGCAGATGCGCTTGTCTGCAACGAAGAGTTTGTTGGAGCGTCGTGACGTCATCATCGTGGCCACTGTGTCAGCAATTTACGGTATTGGTAATCCTGGCGACTATCACAGCATGGTGATGACATTACGCCCCGGTGACAAGATGAGTCAGCGCGATATTTTAATGCGACTGATCGCGATGCAATACGACCGTAACGAAATGGATTTCAAGCGCGGCGTATTTCGGGTGCGTGGCGATACGATTGATATCTTTCCAGCTGAACATAATGAATTGGCAGTACGCGTTGAATTATTTGATGACGTTGTCGAGAGCTTACAATTTTTTGATCCGCTCACTGGCAAAATACGCCAGAAGATTCCGCGCTTTACTGTGTATCCAAGTTCGCACTACGTCACTCCGCGCGAAACTGTTCTGAAGGCAATTGAAACGATTAAGACTGAATTGCGCACTCGCTTAGATGAGTTTGTAAAAGACGGTAAATTAGTAGAGGCACAGCGCTTAGAGCAACGCACTCGCTTTGATCTAGAAATGCTCAACGAGCTTGGGTTTTGTAAAGGGATCGAGAACTACTCCCGCCATCTATCAGGAGCCGCTCCAGGCGAGGCACCGCCTACTCTGGTGGACTATCTACCAAATGATGCCTTGATGTTCTTGGATGAGAGTCATGTCTTGATTGGACAGCTCAATGCAATGTACAACGGCGATAAATCGCGCAAACATACTTTGGTTGAATTTGGTTTTCGCTTACCTTCTGCGATGGACAATCGGCCGCTCAAATTCACTGAATTCGAAACCAAGATGCGCCAAACTATTTTTGTTTCTGCAACACCAGCTGATTATGAAAATACCCATCAAGGGCAAGTCGTTGAACAAGTAGCCCGACCAACTGGTTTGGTTGACCCAGAAATTGAAGTGCTGCCAGCAAGCACGCAAGTAGATGATTTACTCAGTCAGATTCATGAACGCGTCAAAGTAGGCGAGCGAGTTTTAGTAACCGTATTGACTAAGCGCATGGCAGAGCAACTCACTGACTATCTATCTGATAACGGTGTGAAAGTGCGCTACGTGCACTCCGATATTGATACTGTTGAGCGCGTTGAAATTTTGCGTGACCTACGCTTGGGAGTATTTGACGTCTTAGTAGGTATTAACTTGCTACGAGAAGGTTTAGATATTCCAGAGGTATCGTTGGTGGCTATTTTGGATGCTGATAAGGAAGGCTTCTTGCGCTCTGAACGAAGCTTGATTCAGACCATTGGGCGCGCCGCCCGAAATGTCCGCGGCAAGGCGATTTTGTATGCGGATCGGATTACCGATTCAATGAAGCGAGCCATGGGGGAGACTGAAAGACGCCGTACCAAGCAAATCGCGTTCAATAAGCTCCACGGTATTGAGCCAAAAGGGGTGCAAAAGCGGATTAAGGACATTATTGACGGTGTCTACGACGTCAAGGAGAAGCGCCAGGAGATGCAGGTCGAGCAAGAGCGGGCTCGATATGAGGATATGAGCGAGAAGGACTTGGCAGGCGAAATCAAGCGTTTAGAGAAGCAAATGAATGCCGAGGCCAAAAACTTGGAGTTTGAGAAGGCTGCTAGCACCCGAGATCGCCTGACTAAGGTCAAAGAAATGGCCTTTGGGGCTCGTTCTCGGGACTCCGTCTAAGGATTTGAATCTGCTTTTCCTGTCCTAAAATAGGGTTTTTCTGGGATAATTCCCGAGCAATTTAATGGGGCATATGGTAAAGTTGAGTGGAATGGTCGGGTATTACCCACCTGACTGTTAGCTGTCCATAACAATCCATTACCAAGGTGACATATGAGACTTACCACTAAAGGCCGTTTTGCAGTAACCGCAATGATCGATTTAGCCCTGCGCGAGGCGCATGGTCCTGTAACTTTGGCTGGAATTAGCCAAAGACAAAAGATCTCCCTTTCCTATTTAGAGCAATTGTTCGGCAAGTTACGCCGTTTCAATATTGTCGAGAGCACACGTGGCCCAGGAGGTGGATACACCTTGGCACGCAAGTCTGATGAAATCAGTGTTGCCGACATTATTGTTGCTGTTGACGAACCATTGGATGCCACGCAATGCGGTGGCAAAGGAAATTGTCACAGTGATGAAGATCAGCATGGTCACTGTATGACCCATGACCTCTGGAGTAATCTCAATCTCAAAATGGTCGAGTACCTAAGCTCTGTGAGCTTGCGCGACTTAGTTCAGCAGCAAGAAGGGCGCGGAGTAGTTATTCAGGATATGCGTCAAAAGAAAATCAAAGTTGAAAGTACTAAGGCTGTAAAAACAGCCCCAGCACTTGCAGCGAAAAAAGAAGTTCCCGCTAAGGCACCGCTTGTGAATTCAGTATTTAATCTGGCGCGCCAAAGTTAATAGCAGTTATTCGAAAATAAGTTAATCATGAACGCACCACAAGACCTTCCACAGCAACCGGTCCCCATGTTTAGTCCTAAGCACTTTCCGGTGTATATGGACTATTCAGCTACAACCCCAATTGATCCTCGGGTTGTCGATAAGATGTTGCCGTACTTGCGTGAGCAATTTGGTAATGCTGCGTCCCGTAGCCATGCTTATGGCTGGGCTGCTGAAGAGGCGGTTGAGTGGGCGCGTTCAGAAGTTGCACAACTCGTACATGCTGATCCAAGAGAGATCGTGTTTACGAGTGGTGCCACTGAAAGTATTAATTTGGCCCTAAAGGGCGCTGCGCATTTTTATAAAGATCGCGGCAATCACATCATTACTGTCAAGACTGAGCACAAGGCAACATTAGATACTTGCCGTGAGCTGGAGCGTGAAGGCTTTGAAGTGACTTACTTGGATGTTTTGCCTAGTGGCTTGATTGACTTTGCGCAGTTAGAAGCTGCTATGAAGCCTGGCACAATTTTGGCTTCGGTAATGTATGTCAATAATGAAATCGGTGTAATACAAGATATCCCCGCTATTGGCGACTTGTGCCGTTCGCGTGGCGTCATTTTTCATGTCGATGCAGCCCAAGCTACTGGCAAGGTTGAGATTGATTTAGAAAAAATCAAAGTTGACCTAATGAGTTTCTCTGCCCACAAGACTTATGGTCCAAAAGGGATTGGTGCTTTATTTGTGCGTCGTAAGCCGCGTATTCGTATTGAAGCTCAGATTCATGGCGGTGGCCATGAGCGCGGCATGCGCTCTGGCACGCTAGCAGTTCACCAGATTGTGGGCATGGGCGAAGCATTTCGTATTGCCCGTATCGAGATGGCTGAAGGAAACAAGCGTATTCGCGCATTGCGTGATCGTTTGTTAAATGGCTTAAAAGATATTGAAGAGGTCTATGTCAACGGTGACATGGAACATCGCGTTCCTCACAACCTCAACATCAGTTTTAACTATGTTGAAGGCGAATCCATGTTGATGGCACTGAACGACTTGGCGATTTCTTCAGGTTCAGCTTGTACATCCGCATCACTCGAGCCTTCTTATGTGTTGCGCGCTTTGGGCCGCAATGATGAGTTGGCCCATAGTTCAATTCGTTTTACTCTCGGTCGCTTTACGACTGAAGAGGAAGTAGATTTCACAATCAAGTTGGTGAAAGAAAAGATCGCTAAGTTACGCGAGCTTTCGCCACTTTGGGAAATGTTTAAAGACGGAATCGACTTAAGCACGATTCAATGGGCTGCACATTAATTGATTTAAAGAAATAACAGAGGAAATACCATGGCATATAGCGACAAAGTAATCGATCATTATGAAAACCCCCGCAATGTTGGCTCTTTCGAGAAGGGCGACAACAGTGTTGGCACTGGTATGGTTGGCGCGCCAGCTTGCGGCGACGTAATGAAGTTGCAAATCCGCGTGAATGATCAGGGCGTGATTGAGGATGCTAAGTTCAAAACCTATGGCTGTGGTTCTGCGATTGCTTCTTCCTCATTGGTTACTGAGTGGGTTAAAGGCAAAACTTTGGATCAAGCTTTAGAGATTAAGAATTCTTTAATTGCAGAAGAGTTGGCATTGCCACCGGTAAAAATTCACTGCTCTATTTTGGCGGAAGATGCTATCAAGGCAGCAGTTGCTGATTACAAAGATAAGCATCCAGCGGCATAACTGATAAAAAGCATAAAACAATGGCAATTACCTTAACCGACAAAGCAGCTGCACACGTAAACCGCAATCTAGAGAAGCGCGGCAAAGGTTGTGGCTTGCGTTTGGGTGTGCGTACGACAGGTTGCTCTGGTCTTGCTTACCAACTTGAGTATGTCGATGAACCTGCCGCTGAAGATCAGGTCTTTGAGTCGAACGGCGTGAAAGTGTTTGTTGATCCAAAGAGTTTGGCGTATTTGGACGGAACCGAATTGGATTTCGTACGAGAGGGTTTGAATGAAGGTTTTAAGTTTCAAAATCCGAACGTAAAAGATGAGTGTGGATGTGGCGAATCTTTCCGCGTCTGACGATTACTTTCGTTTCTTTGGTCTAAATCAGCAATTCAATATCGACTTGTCTGCTTTAGATCAGGCTTATCTAGCGATTCAAAAAGAAGTTCATCCTGATCGCCATTCTCAGGGAAGTGATGCTGAGCAGCGCTTAGCGATGCAAATGGCGACCCTAGCCAATACTGCCCTTCAAACTCTGAAGAATCCCATTCAGCGCGGTCTCTACATCTGCCATCTGCATGGCGTTGATGCCAAACTCGAAACCAATACTGCTATGCCAGCTGCATTCTTAATGAGGCAAATGGAATGGCGTGAAAATCTGGATGAGCAAGCAGAAGATCTGCCGGCTTTAGAAAAACTCATGGATGAGGTTGAGCTTTCTAAACAAGAGACTCTCGCTGAAATCACTCAAGCCATCGATGGCGCTAAAAATTATCAACGCGCTGCTGAACTATTGCGGGGTTTATTGTTCATCGATAAGTTCGCCATTGAGCTCGATGATGCTATCGCGGCTCTGGCCTAAATTACACTCTAGTTCTTATGGCCTTATTGCAAATCTCTGAACCCGGTAAGTCACTAGCACCCCATCAGCGCCGGATTGCTGTGGGTATTGATCTAGGTACTACCAATTCCCTAGTGGCCATCGTACGTGACGCCTTGCCCACGGTCCTACCCGATGCACAAGGTAGAGAATTGCTTCCATCAGTAGTGCGCTATTTGCCCAATGGTAGAACTCAAGCTGGCTTTGAAGCGCTTGAGAGTGTAGTGTTGGATCCTAAAAACACCATTGTTTCCGTTAAACGATTTATGGGTCGTGGTGTGCAAGATGTCGAGCATATTGAAAGCGCTCCATATGACTTTGTCGATCAGCCTGGAATGCTAAAGCTCAAGACGGTTGCTGGTGAGAAGAGCCCAATCGAGGTTTCTGCAGAAATCTTGGCGCGTCTTCGCCAGTTGGCTGAAGATTCAGTCTCGGATGAAATTGTTGGCGCAGTGATTACTGTGCCTGCATATTTTGATGATGCACAACGTCAAGCAACTAAAGATGCTGCCAAGCTCGCGGGTATTGAAGTCCTGCGATTGCTCAATGAGCCCACTGCAGCAGCAATTGCCTATGGTTTAGACAATGCCTCTGAAGGTGTCTATGCTGTTTATGACTTAGGCGGTGGTACGTTTGATATCTCGATTTTGAGAATGACTAGGGGTGTATTTGAAGTTCTCTCTACTGGAGGAGACTCTGCTTTAGGCGGTGACGACTTTGATCATCGTTTGTACTGTTGGGTGATTGAGCAAGCAAAATTGCCCCCTTTATCTATCCATGATCACACCAAACTGTTACAAGCCTGTAAGCAGGCGAAAGAGTCACTCAGTCATAACCCATTAGCGCGAGTTCATGAAACACTCGCTGACGGAACCGTAGTGAATGTCGGCGTTAGTCAAGCGCAGTTCTTTGAAATATCTCAGAACCTAGTTACTAAGACGCTGACAGCGTGCAAGAAAGCATTGCGCGACGCCGGATTGAAAGCTGAAGATATCAAGGGCGTAGTAATGGTTGGTGGATCCACACGCATGCCGAATGTTCAGCGCGCTGTTGGAGAGTTGTTTGGTACAAAACCACTCAATAATCTGAATCCCGATCAAGTAGTTGCCTTGGGCGCTGCTATGCAGGCAGATTTGCTGGCAGGCAATCAAAGCAAAGATGATCAGTGGCTCTTATTAGACGTCATCCCGCTCTCCCTCGGTATTGAAACTATGGGCGGCTTGGTTGAAAAAATTATTCCGCGCAACACACCGATTCCGGTAGCAAGAGCACAAGACTTCACCACGTTTAAAGATGGTCAAACTGCATTAGCGATTCAAGTAGTGCAGGGTGAGCGCGAGCTTGCACAGGACTGCCGCTCTTTAGGTAGATTTGAGTTACGCGGCATTCCAGCCATGGCAGCAGGCGCTGCAAGAATTCGGGTTACCTTCCAGGTGGATGCTGATGGCCTATTGTCTGTTAGTGCGACTGAGCAAGGCTCTGGCATTCAGGCATCAATCGATATTAAACCTTCTTATGGCCTAACAGACGGCGAGATTACTCGCATGTTGCAAGATGGTTTTGCATCTGCCAAAGAGGATTTGCTTTCAAGATCATTGCGGGAGGAACAAGTGAATGCCCAGCGTTTGCTTGATGCAGTACAGACTGCATTAGCTAGTGACCGCAATCTTCTGAGCGCAGCAGAGCAAGAATTAATTGATCGCGAGATGGCTACCCTGCAAAAGATTCTCAATGAAGAAACTGATAGCGCAGTAGTTCGTAAGGCGGTTGATCATGCTGCTAAGGCAACAGATGACTTTGCACAAATGCGTATGAATGCCACTATCCAGAAAGCACTGTCTGGTAAGAATGTTGCCGAGATTTAAATCCTAAAGAAAAACAGAAAAGAATCATGACCCAAATCGTTGTACTACCTCATAGTGAATATTGTCCAGAGGGAGCAGTTGTTGAAGCTGCGCCTGGTACTTCGATTTGTGAAGCTTTGTTGGAGAATGACATTCCGATTGAGCATGCCTGCGATATGGTCTGTGCCTGCACTACCTGCCATGTGATCGTGAAAGAGGGTTATCAAAGCTTAAATCCCCCAGATGAGAATGAGGAAGACTTGCTTGATCGAGCCTGGGGCCTCAATCCACAGTCTCGTTTATCTTGCCAAGCCATTGTTGCTAGGGAGAATTTGGTGATTGAGATACCGAAATACTCAATTAACCACGCCAAAGAGAATCATTAATGCACCAAAATGATGCATCATTACTTAAATTGATGCAAAGTGACGTCACAGCCTTGTCATAGAGGACTAATATGAACTTGTAGTTTGTTCTTTAAGTAGTACCTCCAAAAATCTCTTCAAAGCCATCCTTCGGGATGGCTTTTTCTTTATTGCGCTACAGCTTCACGAATCATGCCAGCTGCAATGGTATGGTTAGTGGCTTCATCGATCAAGATGAATGCGCCTGTACGTTGTGATTGATCAAATAAGTCAGCAACAATTGGCTTTTGCAAAATGAAATCTACTCTACCAATTTCATTGGTAGATAGTGCTTGGACATCACTCGCTTGAGAAAGGGTTTGGACATCCAATACTTGTTGGATATTTTTGACTTTGGCGCCGACTGTATTAGTGGTGTGACGTAAAGCATATTTACGGCTTAATGAGAGTGGCTCACTATCTAACCAGCACAAATCAGCTGAAATTTGTTTGCTAAGAACGGGTGGCTTTTCATCTTCAATGCTAATAAATAAAGAGCCACGAGAGACATCAATATCTTCAGCCAATTGGATTGCAACGGCTTGACCAGTTTCTGCAGAGTCCACTGCATTATTGCCATTAGTCTGTTCACGACTAGAGCGATTGCCCAAATAGATTTCTGCCACGGTAGCCTCTGATCCAGCGGGAAGTACTTTGATCTTTTGGCCTTTGCGAATAGAGCCAGACTCAATTTCACCGAGGTAGCCGCGGAAATCATCGGAGGCACTGCCATCTTGGCGCGCCACGAATTGCACAGGAAAACGTAGGGCGAGTTTCTCGGATTCAGGGCTGGTATCTAGACTTTCCAGCCACTCAAGTAGGGTGGGGCCCTGATACCAAGGGGTATTTTTGCTAGCAGTCACAACGTTTGCCCCTAGCAAAGCAGAAATTGGAATTAAGGTTGGGTTCGGTAAACCAATCTTTTGCGTGAGATCCTCAATAGCAGTCTTGATGGTATTGAAAACTTTTTCATCAAACTCAAATAAGTCCATCTTGTTAACTGCAAACACCACATGGCGTAATCCCAATAAATGGACAATCGCAGCATGGCGCTTAGTTTGTGCCAACAAAGTAGCTGGAGTAGTGTTGAGATCCACACGGGTGGCATCCACCAGGATGACGGCGACATCTGATTGGGATGCCCCCGTCACTAAGTTGCGGGTGTATTGCTCATGACCTGGAGCATCAGCAACAATAAATTTACGCTTTGGGGTTGAGAAATAGCGATAAGCGACATCAATCGTGATGCCTTGCTCGCGTTCAGCCTCAAGGCCGTCGGTCAATAGCGCTAAGTCGACACCAGCATCAGAGGAGGTGACGCGTGCATGCTTAGTTTTGGATAGGGATTCCAACTGATCTACCAAAATAGACTTGGTGTCATAGAGTAGGCGGCCGATCAAGGTGCTCTTACCATCATCTACGCTTCCTGCAGTAATGAAGCGCACCACGTTTTGATGTGTTGATTGAGTCATCAGAAGTAACCTTCTTTCTTGCGGCGCTCCATGGAGGCCTCATTGGTTTGGTCATCCATACGCGTTGCACCACGCTCGGTAATTTCAGTAATCGCAGTTTCTGCAATGATGTCCAAAGGATTGGCGGCAGTACTTAATACTGGGCAAGTACAGCTAATATCACCAACGGTACGGAATCGCACATCCAGAATTTCACTGACGTCTCCGGGTGCCTTAGGGGTGACATTCGTCACCGGAACCAAGAGGTTATTTTTCTTTACTACTTCGCGTTTATGGGTGTAATAAATACTTGGCAGCTCAAGTTTCTCACGTGCAATATATTGCCAAATATCGAGTTCCGTCCAATTGGAGATCGGGAACACGCGCATATTTTCACCTTTGGCGATACGGGCGTTATAGAGATTCCAGAGCTCTGGGCGCTGCGCCTTAGGATCCCATTGACCAAATTCATCGCGGAAAGAGAAGATACGCTCTTTGGCACGCGCCTTTTCTTCATCGCGGCGAGCGCCTCCCATTAAGGCATCGAACTCATGTTCGGCAATTGCTTCCAGCAAGGTAACTGCTTGAGCTGCATTGCGTGAATCAGTCTCTTTGCGTAGGCGTACGGTTCCTTTTTTGATGGAGTCTTCAACATGGCCAACAATGAGTTTTACGCCAGTATTTTTGACAACATCATCACGGTATTGAATTACTTCAGGATAGTTGTGACCTGTATCGATATGCAAAATGGGGAAGGGTAGTTTTACAGGGCGATCACCAAACTGGAATGCCTTGCGAGCTAGATGAAACATCACAATCGAGTCTTTGCCGCCTGAGAAGAGCATGGCAGGGTTGGAGCACTGTGCCACTACTTCTCGGATGATGTAGATTGATTCAGCCTCAAGCCAGTCGAGGTGATCATCTAATAATTGTTGTTCTTGCATTCAGAGAGTTGTTTTCTACTAAGGATTAATCTTCTACTGCTTATCGATTGACGTGCAATCCACATTCTTTGCTATCGCTTTGTAGCCACCACCAGCGGCCAGCGCGAATGTCCTCACCCTTTTTAACCTGACGGGTGCAAGGTTCGCAGCCAATGCTGGGATAGCCTTTGAGGTGCAGTGGATGAATCGGCACATTCTCGTGTTTGATGTAAGCCCAGATATCTGCTTCGCTCCAATCAAATAAGGGGTTGAACTTCGCAATCCCTCTTGCATCATCGAGTTCTTCTAAATTGAGTTCTGTGCGTGTGGTTGATTGTTCACGGCGTTGACCAGTAATCCAGGCATCAGCACCCAGCAAGGCTGCATTTAGTGGTTTGATCTTGCGTGCTCCACAACATGCTTTCTTGGGCTCGTCACCGTTATAAAAACCATTCATGCCGTATTGATCTACAAAAGCTTGTACATCTGCATCTTGAGGATAGACTTTTTCAATGCTGACGCCGTAATGATCCTCTGTTGTTTTGACCATATCAACGGTTTCTTGATGAAGGCGGCCAGTCGCAAGAGTGAATAACTTGATCTTGGCCTTCGCCTTACTAATTGCATCGGTCACAACCATGTCTTCAGCAGCTAAGCTGGTGGCAAAGCGCACATCTGAGAATCGCTCAGAAATATCAATCAAGCGTTGTTGGAGGACAGCAGACTTGGCAGCGAGCTCGTCGGGGGTGAGGGTACTTTTCGGGATGGACCAAAAAGTGGGTTTTTCGAGGATATTTGGTAAGTTTTGCTGTGTCATGTATTTGCTCTGAGAGGGAAGCAAATAGGCGCTTCCAACCCTGACTCAGCAGTTTATTGGCTATTCTTATTACTTACAAATATATATAAGTCATCCTTTTATACTCAAAAGTAATGGTACGGAGCTTATTCGACGACTTAAGTGGATTTTTAGTCCAAATCAATGTCTGACTCAGGCTTGAGAGCCGCTTTAACTTTGGCTTCATCCAGTTTGGGGGAGCATAACTCTATGAATTCATAGGCAAAACCGCGCAAAAAGTAGCCCTTGCGCAGGGCGATACGGGTGGTGTTGTCTTCAAATAGTTTGCCAACGTCCAAGAGGCTTAGTTTGGTATCGCGATCAGCTTGATAGGCCATGGAGGCGATGATGCCAATACCCAATCCCAGCTCAACATAAGTCTTAATAACGTCGGCATCAAGTGCTGACATCACTATGTCTGGAGTGATTCCCTCTTTAGCAAAAGTTTGGTCAACTGATTTTCTTCCAGTAAATCCTTCGTGATAAGTCACTATGGGATATTCAGCAATCTCTTCGAGCGTTAAATTCTGATTGCCTTCAAGTGGATGACCCTTGGGAACGACTACTGTATGGTGCCAAGAGTAATACGGAAAAGTAACTAACTCTGGTATGCCCTCCAGAGCCTCAGTCGCTATGCCAATATCTGCGCGCCCTTCAAGCAAAAGCTCAACAATCTCTTGGGGACTACCTTGATGAAGTGCAAGGTGAACATTAGGAAACTTTTTCTTAAATTGGCTCACTACATTAGGAAGAGCATAACGCGCTTGAGTATGTGTAGTCGCAATAGTCAGTTGACCTTTATCTGCCTGACTAAATTGAGCGCCAAGTTGTTTAATATTTTTGGTGTCCAACAAAATCCGCTCAACAATCGTTAATAGCTCTTTACCAGGCTCCGTAAGGCCTAAAAGACGCTTACCCTTACGAACAAAAAGCTCAACTCCTAATTCATCCTCTAGATCAAGAATGTGTTTGCTAACACCAGATTGCGATGTAGCCAAAGCATTGCCCACTTCAGTTAAGTTGAAGTTACGGCGGACGGTTTCACGAATGATGCGAAGTTGCTGAAAGTTCATGATGATCTAGTGATTTAACTCTGAGTTGGTTTTTCGAAAACGCGTAACTGTGATGGAACAATTCTAACTTGCTGGCCCTCAATAAGACCGCGTTTTATAACTTCATTTTTTGGAAGTTCCACTTCATAGAATTGTTGAGCGTAGTCGCTACCGGTTGATATTGCAGATAATTCAATGCGCGAGTTCAAGCCAAAAGAAAGAATCCGGTCAATTCTTGCTGGAACACCATCATTACTACCGTTCTCCAAAACGATATCGAGCTCATGGGGGCGTGCAAAGGCCATAACTGATGTTCCCTGAGAGATGCTATTCGAGTGGTTGTGCTCAAGTTTGTCATTTCCAACTTGGATGCCTTCACCCTCTACCCGGCCATGGAATAGATTTACATTACCCAAGAATCCATATACAAACGGGGTTGCTGGGTGCTCATAGACTTCATCTGGACTACCAATCTGCTCTACATTACCTTGGTTCATTAGAACAACTCGATCAGCTACTTCGAGTGCTTCTTCTTGATCGTGCGTCACAAAGATAGAGGTGATATGTAGTTCATCGTGTAATTGGCGCAGCCAGCGACGTAATTCTTTACGTACCTTAGCATCAAGAGCACCAAATGGTTCATCTAGCAGCAATACTTTTGGCTGTACTGCCAAAGCTCTAGCTAGCGCAATTCTTTGACGCTGACCACCTGAGAGTTGTGCAGGAAAGCGATCATGTAACCAGTCTAATTGCACTAACTTTAAGAGCTCATGTACTTTATCGGCAATCTCACCTTTGCTTGGACGCTCTTTACGATTTTTTACTTGCAATCCAAATGCAACGTTATCAAACACAGTCATATGTTTGAATAGTGCATAGTGCTGAAATACAAAGCCTACCTGGCGATCGCGAACTGGGGTTGCCGATGTATCAATTCCATCCAGAATAATATTTCCGCTATCTGGTGTTTCAAGACCCGCAATAATGCGAAGCAAAGTTGTCTTACCGCACCCCGATGGGCCTAAGAGAGCAACTAGTTCGCCTGATGGAAAGTCCAAGGAAACGTTATTGAGTGCAACAAAGTTTCCGAAGGATTTATTAATGTTTTTAACTTCAATACTCATAGTGGGCCTTCAATTGCGGGTGCTGCGTTTGTTTCAGATTTAAGGCGCCATTCCACATAGGTTTTGGCGGCCAAAGTCAGGAGTGCTAATAAAGCCAGTAATGAAGCCACTGCAAACGCAGCGACATAGTTATATTCGTTGTAGAGAATCTCTACTTGGAGGGGGATTGTGTTGGTATAGCCGCGAATATGTCCGGAAACAACTGAAACGGCTCCAAACTCACCCATTGCGCGAGCATTACAAAGAATAATGCCGTACAACAAACCCCATTTGATGTTTGGAAGAGTTACGTACCAAAAAGTTTGCCAACCATTTGCGCCCAATACAGTTGCAGCCTCTTCTTCTTCGCGCCCTTGTGCTTCCATGAGTGGAATGAGTTCGCGCGCAACAAATGGAAAGGTAACGAAGATGGTTGCCAGAATAATTCCGGGAATGGCAAAGATAATTTTGATGTCATGATCTGATAGCCATGTGCCAAACCAACCTTGAGCACCGAATACCAGCACAAATATTAATCCGGCAATCACAGGTGATACCGAGAATGGAATATCAATCAGAGTTATGAGGAGATGTTTTCCTCTGAAATCAAATTTGGCGATGGCCCACGAAGCTGCAACACCAAATACTAGATTCAAAGGAACGGCAATACCTGCAGCAAGTAATGTCAACTTAATAGCAGACCAGGTATCCGCTTCAGTAAGTGCATTGAAGTAATAGACCCAGCCTTTATGCAGGGCTTCTGCAAATACTGAAAACAGTGGCAGTAGTAGAAAGATTCCGAAGAAGCTTAGTGATATAAACAGAACAAACGATTTCACGATCAGGGAGTCGCGTGTTGCGCTACTGCGTTCAAAACGAGTGACACTCATTAACGAGTCCTCCCGGTTCTTTTGGCAGTCCAGGCCTGCAAACCATTGATTGCCAGCAGCAAAATCATAGAAATCGCCAGCATTACCGAAGCAATTGCTGTGGCGCCAGCGTAGTCATACTGCTCAAGTTTGGTAATGATCATGAGTGGCGTAATTTCAGAAACCATGGGAATGTTTCCGGCAATAAAGATGACTGAGCCATACTCGCCAACCGCACGAGCGAATGCTAGAGCAAATCCAGTCAATAGGGCTGGAGTCAGAATGGGCAAAACGACCCTTGTAAATGTTTGCCAGCGACTCGCACCAAGGCTAGCAGATGCCTCTTCTAATTCAATCTCAATCTCCTCAAGAATGGGTTGAACTGTTCTAACCACAAAGGGGATGCCAATAAATATTAAGGCGATTAATACACCCCATGGAGTAAAGGCAATCTTGATACCAAGGGGTTCAAGATATTGGCCAATCCAACCATTTTTTGAATAGAGGGCTGCTAATGCAATACCCGTTACAGCTGTGGGTAAGGCAAAAGGTAGATCGACTAAGGCATCCACTAAATTCTTACCAATAAACGTATAGCGTACCAATGACCAGGCCAGCAGAAGTCCAAAGATGGAATTGATAAATCCTGCCAATAAGGCCATACCAAAACTAAGGCGATAAGAGGCCATCACTCTTGGGGCAGTAACTTCGTTCATGAATTCACTAAAAGAAAGACTGGTTGTCTTGAAAATGACTGCGGAGAGAGGAATTAAGACAATAATCGACAAGTAGGTAATGGTGTAACCAAGTGATAAACCAAAACCGGGGAAGATGCTATTTTTCTTTGCTGAAGACATCCCAAGAGTCTAGGGTTTTGCCTCATTAAAGGGAAACAAGAAAAGATCATTAACTTATACGTTAATTGAATATAAGCAAGGGGAGCAATGCAAAACGGCTCAGAGGGTAATGTCTGAGCCGTTTAGGGTTAATTCATAGAACTACTATTGGAAGTTATTTAACAATAATTTCATCAAAAACACCGCCATCATTAAAGTGGGTCTTTTGAGCTTTTTGCCAGCCACCGAATACTTGATCAATTGTGACGAGTTTTACCTTGGCAAATTGATTAGCGTACTTAGCAGCTACCTTCGGGTCACGTGGGCGATAGTAGTTTTGCGCTGCTATCTCTTGACCCTCTGGAGTGTAGAGGCCCTGTAAGTAAGCTGTAGCTACTTTGCGAGTACCTTTTTTGTCTACTACTTTGTCTACTACAGCGACAGGTGGCTCAGCCAGAATAGAAATTGAAGGGGTAACAATATCAAATTTATCTGGACCTAATTCTTTCACTGCTAAGTAGGCCTCGTTTTCCCAAGCGATCAATACATCACCAATTCCGCGCTCAGTGAAAGTGGTCGTTGCTCCGCGTGCGCCAGAGTCAAGTACCTTCACGTTAGCGTATAGTTTTTTCACAAACGCTTTTGCGGAAGCATCATTGCCGCCTGGTTGTTTGAGTGCATATGCCCACGCTGCCAAATAGTTCCAGCGTGCGCCACCAGAGGTTTTCGGATTTGGCGTAATAACTTCAATGCCTGGTTTGGTAAGGTCATCCCAATCCTTGATGCCCTTGGGATTTCCTTTGCGGACTAAAAAAACGATTGTGGAGGTGTATGGGGAAGAATTATCCTTAAACTTCTTTTGCCAGTCTTTTGCAACTAATCCCTTTTCTGCAAGGATATCGATGTCATAAGCTAGCGCGAGTGTTACTACATCAGCATCTAAGCCATCTAAAACGGCGCGAGCTTGTTTACCAGAACCCCCATGAGACTGCTTAATTGAGATATCTTGACCGGATGTTTTCTTCCAGTCAGCTGAAAATGCTTTGTCGTAATTTTGATATAGCTCACGAGTTGGGTCATAAGAGACATTCAAAATAGTTTGTTGAGCATAGACTGATGAAATTAAGCCGAGACTTAACAATAGTGTTGCTGTAATTTTTGATAAACCGATGCGCTTCATTGCAATTCCTTTCAGTAGATGGGAGGAATTTAGAGAAAAAAACTCAGACTGTGAAGCAAGAAAAAATGGATTGCTTATCTTTAAATTGAATGTAATGTTAAGAGGCCATAAAAAAACCACCGTACGGTGGTTTTTTCTTTTCGAGGATATTTTGTTATGCGAATGAGTCTTCAAACTCTGCAAACTTAATAGTGTTCATGAGAAATAAAATCCGGCGCTGGAAGCTTTTACGCTCCTCGACCTGATCAAGGGGAAGGCTGTCATGCTCGCGTAGCAACTTAGTAATTACTGGGTTGTACAGCTCTCTAACGGGTGACATGATTCAAGCTTCCTAAAGATTGGTATGGGTTCAATGTACAACTGAAAGCATTGGGTGGCAAACAATCTTTATTGATATGGATATATCAAAATTGCATATATACAATAATTAGGCGGTAACTAGCTTAATCCCAACCAAGAGTAAAGTAATTGCTAGTGCAGTACGGGTAAATTTCTCTGGCAGGGTGCTGGAGAGTTTTGCTCCAAGCCAAATTGCAGGAACAGAGCCAAGCAATAAGCCAAAAAGAAGACTGAAATCTACGTTTCCTAACCACCAGTGTCCCAATCCAGCTAGGGCGGTAAGGGGAACTGCATAAGCAATGTCTGTACCCGCTACTTCAGCAGTCTTCAGGTGTGGGTAAAGCATCAGTATTAAAGTGGCACCAATCGCGCCAGCGCCAATAGAGGAGATGGTTACGAGCACCCCAATAGCACCACCAATCAATACGGTTGCCACTTTTAGGCCAACACCATGAGGCATCTTTTTAGGATTCTTTTTTACCCATTCCAATATCTTTCCTCTAACCGTGAGCGACAGAGCGGTTAAGAGAACAGAGACTCCAATTGAGAAGGTAATCAGATGCACCCATACTTTTGATATCGGCCCCTGTTTCTTGTGATTGAGGAGTGATGCAACAGCGGTCGTGAGACTTCCAGCGCAAAGCAGGCCAACAATATCCCATTTCACATTGCCGTGCAGTCGATGAGCCGCGGTGCCGATGCCTTTAGTAAGAGCAGCAAAAGCTAGATCAGTTCCTACAGCAGTTGTTGGTGCAACACCAAAAATGAGTGTGAGGATTGGCGTCATCAATGAGCCACCGCCAACACCAGTCAGGCCTACTAATAAGCCAACTAGGGCACCAGAAAAAATATAGTGCAGGGAACCCTGCAAAAACTCGAGCATCTGGCTAAATTACTTCTCTACGAAGGCACGTTCGAAAACGTAATCGCCCAATTGACCAAGACTCGGGGAAACCTTGAAGCCTTTGGCATCGAGCATCTCAGAAGTTTCTTTGAGCATCGATGGGCTACCGCAAATCATGGCGCGATCAACCGCTGGATCAAGTGGTGGCAAGCCGATGTCTTTAAAGAGTTGACCGGATTCAATGGCAGTCGTGAGACGTCCAGTGTGTTTGAATGCCTCGCGAGTAACGGTTGGGTAGTAGATCAGTTTTTCACGAATCAGTTCACCAAGGTACTCGTCTTGAGTGAGCTCGTCTCTGATGTAGTCTGCATAAGCCAATTCGCTGACGAGGCGAACTCCGTGAATCAAGACAACTTTTTCAAACTTCTCATAAGTTTCAGGATCGCGAATGATGCTCATAAATGGCGCAAGACCAGTACCTGTGCTAAAGAGGTAGAGATGCTTACCTGGATTTAAATCATCTAATACCAAAGTGCCAACTGACTTTTCACTTACTAGGATGGGATCTCCAACCTGAATTTTTTGTAGACGTGATGTCAGTGGACCATCTTGAACCTTGATACTTAAAAATTCCAAATGCTCTTCATAGTTAGGGCTGGCAACACTATAAGCACGTACCAAGGGCTTACCTTCAACCTCAAGACCAATCATCAAGAAGTGGCCACTACGAAAACGTAGTCCTTTATTGCGCGTGGTGGTGAAGCTAAAGAGGGTGTCGTTCCAATGGTGAACGGTGAGAACGGTTTCGGTGTTGTATGCGGCCATAAATGCTTATTGTCAGAAGATAGCAAAACAATAATTATCCCATTCTTGAGGCTTGATTTCAGGGCTAATCCTCTGAAAAATAGGACTCAGTAGTGATATAGATCGGACTTTTAGTAATAAAGAGCTGGTTTGTATGGGTTTACTAGTCCTTTGACTATCATCTAGATATGAACAAAACCAACTATCTCCTTCTTTCCATTTTTAGCTCAAGCCTGGTAATTTTTGCAGTGATTCTGCAGCAGACCGGTTATCAAGGCGTCAGTTTTTTACCCTGTCCTCTGTGCATTCTGCAAAGGATTGGCTATCTTGGCATCGCAGTTTCCTGTTTATTGGCGGCCGGCATTACGCCGCTCAGAAAGTTCTTTCATGGCATGGCTATCATTGCAGCCGGATATGGAGTGGCGGTAGCTGGCCACCATGTATGGCTTTTATCGCATCCAGCCGAGTCTTGTGGAATCGATCCTTTGGAGCTCTGGATCAATCAGTTTCAGTTAGCTGATGGATTGCCTTGGCTGTTTAAGGCCGACGGACTTTGTTCTGCCAAGCTTCCAGCCATTCTTGGACTGCAGGTGCCTGAATGGTCATTATTGTGGTTTTGTGTATTGCTGCTGGTATTGCTATTTACCTTCTTTAGAAGATCCCGTGCTTAGCTAATAACAATCCCATCTTTTACATGATTCGGTTTAATCAATAAGATCTATATATACGTTTGTATTAAGGAAAATTCATGACTTACTTTACTGATAACTCTCAAACCATTGGCCGCACTCCATTGGTTCGCTTAAATCGCGTGACCGACGGTGCTCAAGCAACTGTGCTCGCCAAAATTGAAGGTCGTAATCCAGCCTACTCCGTTAAATGTCGTATTGGTGTGGCGATGATTAATGATGCTCAGGAAAAAGGTCTCTTAGGTCCAGGTAAAGAGCTGGTAGAGCCTACGAGCGGCAATACCGGTATTGCATTGGCATTTGTGGCAGCGGCTCGTGGCATTCCACTCACTCTCACAATGCCTGAGACGATGAGTATGGAGCGCCGTAAGTTACTTACCGCATTGGGTGCCAAGATCGTATTGACCGAAGGCCCAAAAGGGATGAACGGTGCAGTTGCTAAAGCTAAAGAGATTGCCGAGTCTGACCCAGACAAGTATGTTTTGCTCCAACAATTTAGCAATCCATCTAATCCAGCCATTCATGAAAAGACAACTGGTCCAGAAATCTGGGAAGACACCGATGGCAAGATAGATGTGTTCGTTGCCGGAGTTGGTACAGGCGGCACAATTACTGGTGTGGGTCGTTACATCAAAAACACCATGAAAAAGAATATTGAAGTGGTAGCTGTAGAACCAACTACCAGTCCAGTAATTACCCAGAAACTCAACGGTGAAGAAATCAAACCTGCTCCTCATAAGATTCAGGGTATTGGTGCAGGATTTGTTCCAGATAATTTGGACCTATCTATAGTCGACAAAGTTGAGCAAGTCAGCAATGAAGAGGCTATTGAATTTGCGCGCCGCATTGCTAAAGAAGAGGGTATCTTGGTAGGTATTTCCTGTGGCGCTGCAGCTGCAGTAGCGGTTCGTCTTGCTAAAAAGCCTGAGTACGCAGGCAAGACGATTGTGGTTGTGCTGCCAGATACTGCTGAGCGTTACTTAAGTTCAGCCTTGTTTGAAGGCGTGTTTGATGAAAAAGGTTTGCCAGCGTAACCTAGGCTTAGGTTCAAATGCTGTGGCAATAAAAAAGGCACCCTCGGGTGCCTTTTGTTTTGAGTAATGACGCTTACTCTTCTTCTCGGCGTAAATGCGGGAATAGAATCACATCACGAATATTGGGCGCATCTGTGAGGAGCATCACTAAACGATCGATACCGATGCCACAGCCGCCAGTTGGAGGCATACCGTACTCGAGGGCGCGAATGAAGTCATGGTCAAAGTACATGGCTTCTTCGTCACCAGCTTCTTTTTGTTCGACTTGTTTGCGGAAGCGATTTGCTTGGTCTTCGGCATCATTCAACTCGGAGAAGCCATTCGCAATTTCGCGACCAGTAATGAAGAGCTCAAAGCGCTCAGTAATACCTGGGCGCGTATCGGACTCTCTCGCTAGTGGACTGACTTCAATGGGGTAATCAATGATGTATGTTGGCTCCCAAAGATGTTCTTCAGCAACCAATTCAAACAAAGCAAGTTGCAGGGCGCCAATTCCAGCATTCTTGAGTGTTGGGGCGTCTGGGTTCTCGCCACCTTTTTTCAATTCAGCACGGATAAAGGCAGCATCCTCTAACTGAGCAGCTTCATAGCTTTTCCCTGACTGCCCGCAGTATTTCAGAATTGCCTCTGTGATCGTTAGGCGCTGGAAGGGCTTGCTTAAATCTAACTCACGACCTTGGTGAGTTAATACCGCAGTACCTTGTGCGTCCATTGCTGCAGCACGAATCAAGCCTTCCGTGAAATCCATCAACCAACGGTAATCTGTATAGGCCGCATAGAATTCCATCATCGTAAATTCTGGGTTATGACGGGGGCTCACACCTTCATTGCGGAAGTTGCGATTAATTTCAAATACACGCTCAAAGCCACCAACCACTAAACGCTTGAGATAGAGCTCGGGGGCGATACGCAAGAACATCTGCATATCTAAAGCGTTGTGATGAGTGATAAATGGTTTGGCTGCTGCACCACCGGGAATCGGGTGAAGCATCGGTGTTTCTACTTCCATAAAGTCAGCATCAAGCATATGGCGGCGCAAGGAAGCGATTGCATTACTGCGAGCCTTGAATGTATTGCGACTTTCTGGATTAACGATGAGGTCAACATAGCGCTGACGATATTTAGTCTCAAGATCAGAAAGGCCATGGAATTTATCTGGCAAAGGACGTAAAGACTTGCTCAACAAACGCAAGTTGCTGCACTCCACAGAGAGTTCGCCTTTATTGGTCTTAAAGAGATTACCTTCTGCGGATATAAAGTCGCCCATATCCCAATGCTTAAAGGCACCATGGGTATCAGCACCACTGAGCTCATCACTAATATAGAACTGAATTTGCCCGCTGCGATCTTGAATGGTGGCAAAGCTCGCCTTACCCATTACGCGCTTGAGTACCATACGGCCTGCAACCTTGACATGTACTTTCTTGGTAGCTAACTCTTCTTTCGTGAGGCTGTCATAGTGCGCATGTAAATCAGTGGCCAAATGAGTGGGAACAAAATCATTTGGGAATGCAACGCCGCTAGCACGCAATTTGGCAAGCTTTTCACGGCGCTCCGCAATGATGTGATTCTCATCGACTACTTCAGTAGCTGGGGTTTGATTCATTTTGTCGTTCATATTTGGGAATGGCTGGTTAAACACCTTGCTTCAGGCTGGCTTCAATAAAGGCATCTAAATCTCCATCCAGTACTTTTTGCGTATTGGAGATCTCGACGTTGGTTCGCAAATCTTTAATGCGGCTTTGATCTAGAACATAAGAGCGAATCTGATGACCCCAGCCAACATCGGTTTTACTGGCTTCTAACTTATCTTGCTCAGCACGACGCTTTTGCATCTCATGTTCGTATAAGCGAGATTTGAGCATGGTCATGGCTTCAGCACGGTTGCGGTGCTGGCTACGGTCATTCTGACACTGCACAACAATGCCAGTCGGAATATGAGTCAGACGCACTGCTGAGTCCGTTTTATTAATATGCTGACCGCCCGCACCGGAGGCACGATAGGTATCGGTACGAATATCTGCGGGATTTACTTCAATCTCAATCGAATCATCGATCTCGGGATAAACATATATAGATGCAAAAGAGGTATGGCGACCATTAGAAGAGTCAAATGGGGACTTACGTACTAGACGATGCACACCAGTTTCTGAGCGGAGATGTCCGTACGCATATTCACCATCTACTTTGATGGTGGCGCTCTTGATGCCAGCGACATCGCCATCGGATTCTTCTAGGATTTCGGTTTTATAACCTTTACGCTCGCAATACTTGAGGTATTGACGATAGAGCATACTAGCCCAATCACAGGCTTCTGTACCGCCTGCACCTGCTTGAATATCAATAAAGCAATTGCAAGAATCCATTTCATTGTGGAACATGCGACGGAACTCAAGATCATTAATGATCTTGCTGTAAGTTTCAACATCTTGCTCAATCGCAGCAATCGTATCGAAATCACTCTCTTCTTTGGCCATATCAAATAGCTCAAGAGCACTGGAGATATTGGTATTTAAATCAGTGAGGGTGGCAACCACGCCATCGAGCAATTTTTTTTCTTTGCCGAGGGCTTGCGCTTTCTTTTGATCGTCCCAAATCGTGGGATCTTCCAGAATCGAGTTGACTTCGGTTAGGCGACGTGACTTAACGTCGTAGTCAAAGATACCCCCGAAGAGCTTGCTCACGATTGAGCAGGTCTGACAAGGTATTTGAAATGGTGTTTAGTTGTTCAGCTTCCATCCCCTAATTATAAGGGGGTTATTGCGCTTACCCTTTAGAGTGCAGGGCTCTCGTCGTGCGCCTCAATCATGAGCTGGACGCGAGCTTGTCCTTGATAACGATCAGTCACTAGGCGGTAAGCGAGGTTAGCTTTAGCCGGCAGGCTTTGGGTACGGTTGAACCAAACGCCGGTGATGGGCTTACTCCCTGTACTTGCCCCAATCGGCCGCAGCATCAGACGTAAGTGCTTTTCTTTCATGAGACTTTGTTGGGTGATCTCGAATTCCCCATAAAAAACGGGTTGTGGAAAGCCTTGACCCCAGATTTCTTCGGCGAGTAGGTCGCCAATTTCAGGGGTGAACTCAGAGGCTTCTAAAGCCCCATCATGAATATGGCGCCGCTCTAGTAATTCATCATTCAATAGACTGCTTGCTACTTCCTGAAAGCAGAGATCAAACTTTTCAAAATCATTCTTGCGAATGGTTAAGCCAGCAGCCATTGCATGACCACCAAACTTCAATATGAGGCCAGGTTCTCGTTTAGAAACTAAATCCAAAGCATCCCGTAAATGAAAGCCAGTTAGAGATCTGCCAGAACCACGCAATTCTTCACCTGTGCTGCCATCGGCTGGAGCAAAAACAATAGCAGGGCGATTGAAGCGCTCTTTTAGGCGGGAAGCCACAATACCAACCACTCCTTGATGCCACTCTGGATTCCAGAGGCAGATGCTTGTAAGTTGACCTATGGTTCCAGCTAACTGATCTTCAGCAAGGTGGGCAAGTGCCGCTTCTTGCATGCCGGTTTCAATTACCCGACGTTCGCGATTAATACGATCAAGCTCTTGGGCGAGTGTCATTGCTTCATCGGTATTGTCTGTGAGTAGCAGGCGAATCCCCAAGGTCATGTCAGCTAAGCGTCCAGCGGCATTGAGGCGAGGGCCAATAGCAAAGCCTAGGTCAAACGTATTGGCTTTACGTGGATCTCGTCCTGCAGCCTGAAACAGGGCTTGCATGCCAGGCTGAGAGATACCTGCTCGAAGACGTTTCAATCCATTGGAAACCAGTACCCGATTGTTGCGATCCAGTTGAGCAACATCGGCAACTGTTCCTAAGGCAACCAGATCCAATAAGTTTTCAACTTTAGGTTGTGTCTCGTTCGTAAATTTTCCGCGTTTACGTAGCTCAGCGCGTAAGGCTACTAAGAGATAAAACATCACACCAACACCGGCAAGTGCCTTGCTTGGAAAAACACAGCCTGGTTGATTTGGATTAACAATCGCAGTAGCTTTTGGTAGACGATCACCAGGTAGGTGATGATCAGTCACAATCACTTCCATGCCGAGTTCTTTGGCACGATCTACCCCTGCTTCACTCGCAATGCCGTTATCAACAGTGATGAGATATTTAGGTTTTGGATTTTGTTGGGCTGCGAGCTCAACTACTTCAGGTGTTAAGCCATAGCCCATCGTGAATCGATTGGGAACTAGAAACTGTATCTGTGTATTAGGCCCACCAAGCATGCGTAAGCCTCTCAAGCCCACAGCACAAGCAGTAGCGCCATCGCAGTCATAGTCTGCCACGATGAGCATGGGCTCTTTACGCTCGAGGATATCTGCTAATAAATTGGCTGTACTGAGGCAATTTTTTAACTCAGTTGGAGAAATCAGATTTTTTAACTCAAGTGAGAGTTCTTCGGGTGATTGCAAACCTCGAGCTGCATAGAGTCTTGCGAGCAATGGATGAAGACCGCTTTGCTGCAACCAAGTCGCTGTGCGCTCTGAGAGGGGGCGTTGAGAAAAAAGACTCATTGAGCAATGATCGCTTGCCATGTTAATGGCTCTGCTTTTTTCCAGAAAGCCCAAGATTTTTTATTGAGATCTTTGATGGTTAAGTGTCGCTGGCGAACTTTTCCATTTGGAAAATCGATGATCAGCACTTCATCTAATTGTTGATTGCGTAATGCGCTACTTAATGAGGGCCAGATCGTCTCTGGGTACTCGAGCAAAGCAAAAGAGCCCGCCATCTCTTGGGGCTTAAATGTTTCCGAGTAGGAAATGTTTAATAACTTAGCTAAACCAGCGAGGAGGGGATGTGGTCCGCAGAGGTGGGATGAGCGCTCTAGTGCCTCAGGGATTTTGACATCATTCAATTTGCCAACGCCGCTAATCCATAAGGAGTTAATACTGGGCATGCCTCGTTCCGCGCGTTCTTCATTGACGGGGCCGATATGCCAAAGCATCTGAATTTCATTTTGGAGTTTGCGCCAGCGTTTTGCGATACCTTCTTCATTAGTGTCCCGTGGCATCCACCAATCAATATTACGGCCATGGGCTTGATCAACGCTGTAGCTAGCTAGACTGGCGAATGGACCTGCTGGGATAAACCAATAGCATTGTCCTTTAAACAAAATGGGATGTTGAAAGTCTTCCTCAATCAAGGGTAGGGCAGCCTTGAGGAGTTCGGCAGATTCAGTTGCCGTGAGATCAATCTGATTTTGCCCCATCAATATCAGGTGGTCTCGTGTAGCGTGTAAATGAACAGGTTGTAAGCAAGCAATGATTTCCTCGGGATTGAATGACTCAGTGCTTTGGCCTAAGAGCAAGACTGGAGCAATTGGTGCTAAATTTCCTAGTAAGAAACGCTCATGGGGTAGTCCTGTGACTGGACGATCCGCTAGCGCAGACCCTTCATTCGCCTCATGGCTATCCTCGCCTGAGAGCATGAGCGTAAAGCGCCGCAGCTTGGCCTGGGTACTTTGGGAGAAGGTCGAATTTGCAGTCATTCCCCTGATTTTAGGTGGCATTTAGATATTCCATTGGTTTGGCCATGCAATTGTCTAAACTGTGGTTATGTTGAGACTTCCTATTGAGCTAGAAATTGGCCTGCGCTACACCCGATCCAAGCGTCGTAAGACCGTGGGTAAGCGCGATGGCTTCCTGTCCTTTATCTCCGGAATATCAACAGCTGGCATTGCCTTAGGCGTCGCTTCGCTAATCGTTGTCCTCTCAGTCATGAACGGTTTTCAAAAGGAAGTGCGGGATCGTATGCTCTCCGTTCTTTCTCATGTGGAAATTATTGCACCTGAAGGCCTGGCAGATTGGCAGCCAATAGCGCTGAAAGTTGCTGCTCAGCCACACGTGGTTGGCGTTGCTCCAATGATCAGTTCACAGGGATTACTGAGTCGTGACAATGTGATGCGCGGTGTTGCGATTCGCGGAATTTTGCCGAGTGAAGAGGGAAAGGTTTCTGATCTTCCAAAACAATTTATTACTGGCAACATCAATGACCTCCAAGCAGGTGGGTTTGGTGTAGCTTTGGGCGCTCAACTTGCAGCTTTAGTTGGCGCACATGTCGGTGATCGCGTTAATTTAATTGTTCCTGAGAGCGATTTAACTCCAGCAGGTGCAATGCCGCGGATGCGTACTTTGCAAGTTGTTGGAATTGTGGATAGCGGGCATTATGAGTACGACAGCTCCTTGGCAATCATGCATTGGAAAGACGCTGCTGCCTTATTGCGCTTGCATGATCCATCTGGCTTGCGTGTCAAGGTTGATGATATGCAGCGCGCTCCTGAGATCGCTAATCAACTAGCTAATGTAGTTCCGCAAGCCCTTTGGGTAACGGATTGGTCTCGCTCAAACCGCAATTGGTTTGCTGCAGTTCAAACTGAGAAGAAGATGATGTTCATCATTCTGACTTTGATTATTGCGGTAGCAGCATTCAATTTGGTTTCTACCCTGGTGATGACAGTCAACGAAAAGCAAGCAGATATTGCGATTCTGAGAACGATGGGTGCTAGCCCAGGATTGATTCAAAGAATCTTTTTAATCCAAGGTCTTGCAATTGGCATCATGGGATCATTAGCAGGTGTTGCCTTAGGTTTATTAATTGCACTCAATATTGATGTGATTGTTCCAGCAATTGAAGCAATTTTCCGCGTGCGCTTCTTGCCGCGTGAAGTGTATTTTATTAGTGAGTTGCCTTCGGATGTCAGAATCGGTGATGTGGTGACTGTGGGACTAATGGCCTTTGGATTATCTGTATTAGCCACTCTTTATCCAAGTCGTCGCGCTGCCAAAGTGCAACCTGCGGAGGCCTTGCGATATGAGTGAGGCTATGAGTAATTCAAATAATTTGATTTTGATGGCCAGAGGGTTGGCAAAGACCTATGGTCAAGGCGCTACTGCAGTTGAGGTCCTCAAGGCGATTGACTTAGATGTTGCACCTTCAGAAAAGGTTGCCATAGTCGGCTCTTCAGGTTCTGGCAAAAGCACGCTATTACACCTCTTGGGGGGCTTAGATACTCCTAGTGCTGGCTCAGTGGTTTTGGCAGGATCCAATTTAAATCAGTTATCTGTCAAAAAATTAGATCAATTGCGTAACCAAAGCCTCGGTTTTATTTATCAATTCCACCACCTCTTAGATGAATTCAGTGCGGTTGAGAATGTGGCTTTGCTATTACGAATTCGTGGTCTCGGTAATGATGAGTCTATGGATCGTGCTAGCAAGATGCTAAAGGCGGTCGGTTTAGCTGCCCGTGAACTACACACTCCTGGAGAACTCTCAGGTGGAGAGCGTCAAAGGGTTGCTGTCGCAAGAGCCTTGGTAGGTAATCCTGCCTGCGTATTAGCAGATGAGCCGACGGGCAATCTAGATACAGAGACGGCTGATGGGGTTTTTGACTTAATGTTAGATATTGCTCGCGATCAAGCAACTGCTTTTGTGATCGTGACGCACGATCCAGTTCGCGCTAAACGTTGTGATCGTATTTTGCATTTAGAGCGCGGAGTATTAAAGACTTTCTCGCAGTGATAGCGGGAGCGAGACATCCAATGTGGATTGACACTCACTGTCACTTAGATGCACCAGAGTTTTCAGACTCATTGCCAGCAATTATCTCGGCTGCAAAAAATAACAATGTGCAAGCGATCCTATTGCCAGCTGTAAAAGCGGCCGACTGTGTGCACGTGAGAGAGTTGGCGACTCAATTCGGGGAAGAAATTCCTGGATTGGTCTACACCCTAGGGATTCATCCTCTGTATACCAATCAAGCTCAGGAGAGTGATATTGGCATTCTTGAGGATCAGATTAACAAATCACTTACTGACCCTCGGTTTGTAGGTATTGGTGAAATAGGCTTGGATTACTTTGTAGAAGGTCTAGATCCGCATAAGCAAGAATATTTTTTCAATGCACAGTTGGATTTAGCACAACAGTTTCAGTTGCCGGTGATTCTGCATGTTCGTCGATCTCAAGATGCCATCCTAAAGGGATTGCGTCGTCGCAATATTCCAAGTGGTATTGCTCATGCATTCAATGGCAGCTTCCAGCAAGCTGAGCAATTTATTGAGCTAGGTTTTAAGTTGGGATTTGGTGGTGCTGCTACTTACGAGCGAGCCTTGCAAATCAGACGACTGTTAGTTGAATTGCCAATTGATAGCATTGTCACCGAGACCGATGCACCTGATATTCCGCCAGCATGGTTAAGGAAGGAGGGTATCCCTTTTAATGAACCCGCCTTCTTGCCACGTATCGCAAAAGAGTTGGCATGCATTCGTGGCGTAAGTGATGAAGAGTTCGCGCAAGCGGTATGGCGCAACGCCATGCAAGTATTACCCCGTTGGTCCGCATTGTGTGCTGACCTCACACACTCCAAACTAGCTTCTTAATTTCTTGCGCTCTGCTATTGCGGCGTTTATCGCCGGGGGATCCTGCCTTTTCTTCTTGCCAAAAATCCCTCAGTATTGGGGAATAGGCTGTGGTTTGCTATGCATGTTTTTCTCAGCCACTATCTATATAGCTAGGTCAGGGAGTCTACTTCGTCAATGCGCAAATATTGCCCTCATATTTGTGTTGGGCTTTGCATGGAATGCTCGGTATGCAGAAAATCGACTTAGTAATATTCTTGCAGCAGAGTTAGAGGGCAAAGAAATAACAATTGAGGGGCGCGTAGCTGCTTTGCCTCAAGGGAATGCTGAAGGGGCAAAGTTTGCGTTTGAAATTGATCAATTCCTTTTGGGTGGTGAATACCTAGATCAATTTCCAAAACGGATTTATTTAAGTTGGCAACCCGCCTGGAGAAATCCTGAGCCCATTCCAGATTTGATTCCAGGGCAGCGGTGGAAATTTAGGGTTAAATTAAAAAGACCTTATGGATCTTTGAATCCTCATACGTTTGATTTTGAACGATGGTCGTTTCATCAAGACTTTGGAGCAAGTGGCTCGGTCCGTTTTGGTGAGTTGATATCAGCCAAAGATATTGGCTTTACAGAATTTGAATTACGTATGGAGTTAGCGCGTTGGGGCTTACGCAAAAAAATCCAATCCCTCCTGCCTGAAGATGCGCGCTATGCCGGCGTCATCATTGCTCTTGTAATGGGAGATCAAAATGCCATCAATCAGGAAGATTGGCAGGTATTTAATGCAACAGGAATCGGTCATCTGATTTCGATCTCAGGCCTGCATGTGACGATGTTGGCTGGGGTTGGAGCAGCTATTGCTGCTTTTTTGTGGCGACGCCGGTCCTTACCTCTGTTGATTCCAGTGAGCAAGGTGGCAGCAGCCTCAGGATTTTTGACTGCATTTATCTATGCCTGGTTAGCTGGGTTCCAAATACCTGCGCAGAGAACGATGTATATGGTCGGAGTGGTTGCATTTGCTCTGTGGTCTGGCAGAAATCCTCGTTCATTTGATATTTGGTGGTGGGCATTAGGGTTGGTGTTACTGATTGATCCCATGGCGCCCTACACACCAGGCTTTTGGCTCTCGTTTGGTGCCGTTGCTGCAATTCTATTTGGGATGGGGAATTCAGAAGCTTTACTGGGCATTCCTACTGGGAAGGAGTTGAATGTTCATTGGGCTCATCGTTTCATTCAGGCCCTTCGCGAAGCTTGTCGAGTGCAAGCAGTCGTCACCATTGCCTTATTGCCATTTACTTTGTATTGGTTTTATCAAGTGTCAGTAGTCTCGCCATTGGCTAATGCCTTTGCAATACCTTTAGTGAGTTATGTGGTGACTCCATTAGCAATTGCTGGAGCATTGTTGCCTGACTTTATTGGTCGTTGGCTCTTACTACCTGCGCATGGTGCAATGGAATATTTGGCTATTGCCCTGGAATGGATGGCAGGGTGGTCTTGGTCAGTAGTGTGGGCACGGCAGCCAGAATGGTGGGTATTGGCCCTATCAGGCTTCGGAATTATTTACGCTATTCGTCCAGGCAATTTAATGACTAGCTGGCAATTGCGCGCTTCCGCCTTATGCCTGTCTATTCCCTTGTTTATTCCTATTTCTGAACTCTGGACCAATACATCTCTAACTCCTGGTGAATTCAGGGCAACAGTGTTTGACATTGGGCAAGGTACAGCAGTTTTAATTGAGACTCGTAGTAAAAAATTACTCTACGACACTGGGCCCATTCAAGGTAAAAAAGACGATGCTGGACAAAGAGTCATTCTTCCGTATTTGCGCGGTAGAGGCATCAATCATATTGATCGGATGGTGATTAGTCATAGTGATAGCGATCATGTTGGTGGAGGCGCCACTCTACTAAAACATATCCAATTTGATTCAATGATGGGTTCATTACCTTCAACTAATCCCTTGCTTGAAAATGTACAAGCGAGAAAAATCCCTAGCTTTTCGTGTCGTTTTGGGCAGCGTTGGGTATGGGATGGTGTGGAGTTCATTGTGTGGCACCCACATGAAGACTCACTTTTTGTGGATCAATATTCTCGAAAACCGAATGAAATGAGTTGTGTGCTTGAGGTGCGGAATGAGCAAAGCTCGATATGGTTAACTGGAGATGTTGAGAAGCAGGGCGAAGCTGAAATTACTGAGCGCTTAAATTCAATCACGCTAGGCGAGCTGGGTAATCGAGAATTAATTTTTATGGCTCCACACCATGGCAGCAAAACATCTTCTTCATTGGATTTGCTTCAAAGACTAGGGCCTAATCTTACTTTTGCCCAAAACGGCTACCGCAATCGATATGGTCACCCGCATCCTACTGTGACGGCGCGGTATCAGGATTTGAAGATTCCTTTTTACCAAACCCCTATTACGGGAGCTCAGATTTGGACCTTTAATGCCAAGACACGGGCTTCTGTCGAATTCTGGAGGTCTGATATGAATCGCTTATGGCATCGGAAGGGCGAGTAAGAGAGCTATAAACAGAGAGGTTTGGCGCCTACCAATCTGATGACAGAGTACCCTTCTTTGGCCGCATGCTAGTATCCTTTTAAGACATAAAGGGGATTTAAATGTTCAGAATTATTGCTTTACTAATGGCGGCTATCGGTCTAACAGCCTGTGCTAATAACGATAAGGTTGTAGGCGCATGGGAAATCAATGATGTGTACACCTCTACCATTGTTAGCGCCAACCCAAGTACTGGCGGCAAAACTTTCCAAGGTCCCCCCATCAATACGATGGATGCGGCTAATACTTTCGAGATGTTTAGTTTGAGAACTGAACAATCTCAGCAGGGTGTCAAGACATATCAACTTTTTGTGACCCTCACTTACTTCTCACCATGGCGCTACTACGAATCTGCAAACTTGCTCAATAAACCTGCCAGTACTTTTAAGGTAGTAGCTAGAGAGGCTGGTGCATGTGAGCCACAGGGATGTATTTTCAAAGAAGTGATGGCCATTGAAATGACCGATGCCTTCTTGCGTGATCACATGGATAACGGTTTTCAGGTGACGATATCCTCAAAGACTGGTGTATCTAGCGATTTGTTTGTACCCGCTCAATATATCAAGGGCTATTTGAAGGCTGTTGACGGTCCCAGGAACTAGTTAGTAACTTAAATGCAAATGGCCACCTTCGGGTGGCTTTTTTTTGTTGCCTAAAAAGCAAAAAGCCCTTAAAAATTAAGGGCTTAGTACTGAATTACTGGTTGCGGGGGCAGGATTTGAACCTACGACCTTCGGGTTATGAGCCCGACGAGCTGCCAGACTGCTCCACCCCGCG
>Ga0136644_10000430_pt1 | contig 33623 bp, 29 predicted proteins | sample C_130820_EF_Meta_FD_94780 | JGI IMG/M metagenome (GOLD analysis project Ga0136644, IMG submission 94780) | Freshwater microbial communities from Lake Croche, Canada to study carbon cycling - C_130820_EF_MetaG (v2) (version 2) | ecosystem: Environmental > Aquatic > Freshwater > Lake | place...
CGGAAGAATTATTGAGTGTCCATTTCTTAAGCTTGGTGCACCCGGATGAACATAAATCACTTTCTGATAGATTTGATATTCAGATTAATGCAAAAGGCCACGGTAATTTGTTAGAGTTTAGACTAAGGGCAAAGGACGGAGCTTATATTTCATTTGAAGGCATTGGTAATGTTCAATTTCACCATCCTAGCCTTCAATCAATCATTATGATTTCTAGGGATAGTACCATTAGAAAAAAAGCAGAAACAGAAAAGCAAACGCTTATTCAGGAACTAACTAAAAATAATGCTGACCTTAAACAATTCTCCTATATAGTTTCTCATAATCTTAGGGGGCCCTTAACCAACCTTATTTCCATGACTAAACTACTAGACATGGATACAATCAAAGATGAGCGTAGCCTGAACCTGCTCAATGTATTTAAAACAACCACTATGCGATTAAATGAAACTTTGAATCATTTAATTCATATTCTATTAGTTAAAAACAATACGAATATTGAAATCAAAGAACTAGATTTTAAAAAAGAACTTGATCAGGTTACCCAATCTATTGAAGCCGTGATAGAAGCATCAGCAATGGAAATAGAATCTGATTTTTCAGACGCCCCTACTGTATTTTTCAATCCTGCATACCTGGAAAGTATCTTTCAAAATCTTATTACAAATAGTATTAGGTATAGAAGTCCTAATAGAAATCCTAGGGTTAAAATCAAGACTTTTAAAATTCAACAGGAAACACATTTGGAATTTACCGACAATGGAATTGGCTTTGACATGGCATTGGTCAAAAATAAAATCTTTGGTTTGCACCAGAATTTTCACCATCACCCTGAAAGTAGGGGAATTGGCTTATACTTGATTCATGCGCAAATAACCTCATTAGGAGGACGTATAAGTGTAACTAGTAAAATTGATACCGGCACCGTTTTTAGCATAGTTTTTAAACCAGAATGACATGATTCCCCTAGTAATGTGCATTGATGACGATTCCATGGTCCAAATGTTAAGTGAAATTATTTTCTCAGATCAAAAATTTTGCAAGGAAATTGTAAAAGCACCGGATGGGTTTGCAGCTTTACAATATTTTGAAGAACAATCAAAACTAGACTCAAAAGATCAGCTAATACCTAAATTGGTTTTTTTAGATATTAGTATCCCCATTTCTGATGGATGGGATTTCTTAGAAAAAATCACTACTAATTTTCCTGATATCCAAACTCAGTCAAAAATCATTGTGCTTTCTTCTGCTATTCATCCTGAAGAAGTAGAAATGGCAAATGCACACCCCTTGGTATATAAATACATTTCTAAGCCCCTAGAACCAAAACATATATTAGAACTTAAGTTAGACCCCGATTTTAGCGGTTTTTTTACGGCCAACTAAGCATAGTCTCTGATTGATTATCTTTGCGCCCATGTTACAGAAACCAGCGCTGCATACCTTACTGTCTCCCAAACTATTGAATCTATACGATATCAGCAATAGTATTGTTGTTATCATTGATGTTTTTAGAGCTACTTCTACCATTGCAACTGCCTTGTACAATGGTGCTACTAGAATTATTCCGGTAGCTGAAGTGCAACAATGTATTGAAATAGGTAAAACTGTTGGGGGAATTACAGCAGGTGAACGGGATGGCAAAGTGATAGAAGGATTGTCTCACGGCAATTCTCCTGCAGAATATCCTCGAACGTTTATTCAAGGCAAGACCTTGGTGCTCACCACTACCAATGGTACCAAATTACTGCACATGGCACTTAATAATGGTGCTTCAGAAATTATTACGGGTAGTTTTCCCAACCTCTCTGCTGTTTGTGACCATTTGGTTGAATCAAAAACCAATGTCATACTAGGTTGTTCTGCATGGAAAGACCGGGTAAATTTAGAAGATAGCCTATTTGCTGGAGCCGTAATTAATAGAATTCAAGATCATTTTACCATTCACTGTGATAGTTCTTTAATGGCGGCTGAATTATATCAGTCTAAAAAAGACAGTATGACCAATTTTATCCAAAAAACTACTCATTGGCATAGATTGGCAGCTTATGGATTGGAGAAGGATTTGGAATATTGTGTGACTCCAGACCAAGCCAATATCCTACCGATATACAGAAATGGGGACTTGGTTGCCAAATAGTGTGTATTTAACTAAAAAATCATTAACATTCCTTTCTTTTTTGTGCTAAAAGCCATCAGCTTTTCTTTAGTTTTGCAAATTGCCCTTTTCAAAACGCGGGCCTTCTTGAAAAACCATGGCACTTCCATATCTTGTCAAACATATTTATAATAGCGGCACTGAAGAAGTAATCCGGAGGGGGAAAAAGATTCATGCTTTGGGCAATGTTGAATTGCTAGAATATGACGACCTTATGGGAACGGTAATATTCCGTGTAAAGGATGATGGTTATGCCACTTTTTACAAAGTTCATATTACCCAATTTAAAGATCCTAAGACTTTATCACTGCGTTGTAGTTGTCCTTATAATCTCTCAGAAATTTGCAGACATAAAGCAGGTGCTTTGTTTCATTTGCAAGACATGTTAGACAAGAACCTGCTTGGTGACAAGGAAACAGTCTATCAACAGAGCCATACTGTTGTTAAGATGAAACAGTTAGACCTTAAGCTGATTAGACTCTTGACCAAACAAGAAAATTTTGAAAAAGCAGAAACTTATTTGCGAACCACAAAAGCTACCATTTTAGAAGCAAAAGATGAGCGTGTACTTGCCAGTATAGAGATGGATGGAACTGCACACAAAGTACTGGTTCAAAAAAATGAGGAAAGAAACTTTGATACCAGTTGTGCCTGTGACTCTGATAGTGAACACCCACTTTGCGTTCACAAGAGCTTGGTGCTCTTACAATTATTACAACAATCTGGCCCCAATTATTTTGATAGCATCAGAAATTGGGACAAGGAAAAAAATAAACTATTAGCTCTATACGGTTATTCGCTGAGCGATGATTTGAAGGGCAAATTTGAATTTACCTATACAGACAATAAACCTTTTTTAAGGGTCCTAGATACCAGCATTAAGCGGGTGTCAAACCTTAGTGGCTCAGAACTTAGACCCAAGGCTGTTGAATCCAATTTGGAAAAGTCTTTGGAACAAATAGTTCCTGAAAATAGGGTGGAATTGAAAATGGGTGTTGTGATTACCAATAGTGATCAGGGCTATCCTTATATTTCATTAGAAGCAGTGCAGGGCGAGGCCGATGAAACCCAAAGCAAATACGTTTCTAAATCTGTAAAATTAGACCTTGCAAAATTTGTCAATACCGAAGTATTTAACGAAGATGACAAAATGCTCTTGCAACAGTTGCGCAAACTAATGCAAGGAGAAGTGAATAGATATTTAAATAGAAACTCTCCTTTTAGTGGTATTTGGGAAAACATAATTCAACAACACAGTGATGAATTACCTGAAGAGACCAGACATTTGATTAATGAATATCTACACCCCAAATTCAAAAAATTATTTGAAGAACTGAGTCAGTCTAAATTTGTATTTTATTTGCCAGCTAAAAAAGCCTTCACCACCTCAAACCTGGTGTCCGCAGAAATTAGCCAGGAATTTATAAGTCCAGAATTTGAGGTAGGCTATGCAAATGGCTTTTACACCGTTGATTGCCGAATCAAATTACCACTAGCTGATTTGAATATTTCTGAAAACGAATCAGAATCGGCCTTGCTTTTCCAATACCATAACCAATTTTATACTTGGAAGCGTGCTGAAGACATAATGCAGGTAGAACGTTTTTTACCAACAGGTAAAATTCAAATACCAGCTGCAGAATGGGGTGTGCAATTACAGCAATTTCTAATGCCGCTTTCAAAGGAGTACCATGTACACTTTACCAATGTTCAAAAAGAGGAAGTCAAAGACATTAAACCGGATTGGAAAATATTGCTAAAAGAAAAAGGCGATTACCTTCTTTTTCAACCTGTATTTATTTACCGAGGCTATGAAGTAAAGCAAACAGACAAAGAAAAAATTATTCTTCCAGAAGCAGATAGATTGTTGATCATTCAAAGGAACCTAATTCTTGAAAAAGAAATGATGCAAAGGATTGAGTCCTTGCATTCTCAATTTATTCATCCAACAGATAGCAATTCTCTAGCATTAAAAGGAACGGATGTTTTAAAGAATAATTGGTTTTTCCTTTTTATTGACGCAGCTAAAGAGATGAATATTCCAGTACATGGTTTTGAAGCATTGAAGAATTTTAGATTCAATACCGCGAAACCAAGTACCCAGATCTTTATCAGCAGTAATACGGATTGGTTTGACGCCAAAGTACAGATTAACTTTGGCGAACAGCGCGTTACCGTAGAAGATGTAAAAAAAGCCCTTGCCAACAAACAGCAATTTGTTCAGTTGGGCGATGGCACTTTGGGTATTCTTCCTGAGGAATGGATCAAGAAATATTCCTTGCTTTTCCGTGTGGGTGATGGCAAGCAAGGCAGTATGAAGCTGAGTAAGTTCCATTTTAGTGTCATTGAAGAACTTTACTTACAAAGAGATGAGGAAGAATTATTTTTTCAATTAGAAGAGAAATACGAAAGATTAAAGGAAAACCATCAAATTAAAGCGATACCGGCACCAGCCCATTTGCAAGCCATTTTACGCCCTTATCAAGAAAGTGGTTTTCAGTGGTTAAACTATTTACGCGAAGTACAATGGGGAGGTATTTTGGCTGATGACATGGGTCTTGGTAAAACCATTCAAGCATTGAGTTTTCTGCACCATTTAAAATCAGAAAACGGTACACTAAAAGCATTGGTGGTTTGCCCAACTACATTAATGTATAACTGGCAAAATGAGATTCGCAAATTCACGCCGAATCTGACTTTTTATATGCACCATGGGGGTGGAAGAACAAGGGGCAGTCTTACAGATGCTGGTATTGATGTAATCATCACTACTTATGGAACACTGAGAAGTGATATCAAACAATTTGTTGAAGTGGCTTTTGACTATGTAATTCTAGATGAAAGCCAAGCCATTAAAAATCCTTCTAGCAAAGTAACCAAGGCAGCAGGTTTATTAAAATCTAAAAACAGACTTTGTTTAAGTGGTACGCCATTGCAAAACAATACTTTTGACATATTTGCACAAATGAACTTCTTGAACCCAGGTATGCTGGGTAGCGTAGAATTCTTTAAGCACGAATTCTCCATGCCCATTGACAAGTTTGGCGAGAAGGAGCAGAAGGATCATTTAAGAAAACTCCTTTACCCATTTATTTTAAGAAGGACCAAGGAACAAGTAGCCAAGGACTTACCAGAAAAACAAGAAATGGTCTTGTTCTGTGAAATGGGAGATGAACAGCGCAAAATTTATGACGCCTACAGAAATGATTATAGAGACAAAATTCTTGGGGTTGTAGAAAATCAAGGCATTCAAAAATCACAGTTAACCATCTTACAGGGTTTGATGAAACTGCGTCAAATCTGCGATAGCCCAGCCATTGTAAAAGAGGCAGAAAGATTCCCGAATGTGTCTGTTAAACTAGAAGAGATAGGTAGAGAAATCACGGAAAATATCAGTAACCACAAAGCCCTAATCTTCTCTCAATTCTTGGGAATGCTTTCTTTGATCAAAGACAAGATGCGAGAATTAGAGGTTGACTTTGAATACTTTGACGGAAGTAGCACCATCAATGAAAGAGAAGCTGCCATTCAACGTTTTCAAAATGAAGACTCATGTAGGGTGTTCTTGATATCGCTGAAAGCCGGAGGTGTGGGTCTAAACCTAACCGCTGCAGATTATGTGTATATAGTGGATCCCTGGTGGAACCCAGCCGTTGAACAACAGGCCATTGACCGTACTCACAGGATTGGGCAAACCAAGAATATTTTTGCTTACAGAATGATTTGTACGGATACTGTAGAAGATAAGATTCTGAAATTACAGGAACGCAAACGTAATCTGGCTAAAGACTTAATTACAGATGACGAAGGATTTATAAAAACATTGACTAAGGAAGATGTAGAATACCTGTTTAGCTAGTACCAAATTAAAAATGCCTCGGAATCCCGAGGCATTTCTTTGAATATTGTTCCATGAAACTAGTCATGCGTCTTACATTCTCCAACAATATAATGGAAAGTCTCATGCGCCTCAAACATCAGGGAACCAAGGGTTTTCTCATCCTTGTTAGACTTAACGGCAGCATTTATGATTTCACACTGCTTTAATAATTTAGCAATAGACTCGGCAGTTTCTTTTGGCTTATATCCCGCAGGGATTTTAGCTGCTTTCCATTGCTTGGCAATGATTACTAAGCTATCTGACTTTTCTTTAAGGGGCTTAAAATTACCCTCTTCAGAAGGATGAAAAGTTTTACTCATGATACCATGAAACTGTTCTTGTTCTTTCCAGGTAGTTTTTTCTTGGGCACTAACTGCAAGTCCAAAAGAACAAAGCAATGCCAGTAACATCATTTTTGGGGCTTTCATATACTTTTGTTTAAGTTATTTCATTTCTGCTGCTGCAATTAGGGCATCAGGATTCTTTTTGAACTCGTTCTTACACTCGGTTCCACAAAAACCCAATACTTTGTCTTTATAATGTGCCGTATCGGCAATGCCAGCTGTTACAGGCATACCACAGGAAGGGTCTTTCTTATTGTTAACCAATGCAATGTCATAGGACTTTGTAGAATCCAAGGGCATAATGGCTGTTGCGGCAGGAGCTGGTGTTGACTCTTTTGGTTGTTTAGATTGACAGGCTGCAAATGAAAAAGCTATGATACTTGCAATCGCGATTTTGTTACGCATGAATAGATTTTAAAGTTAAAAATTGATTAAACACAAATCTATAGCATTTTGTGCTTTACTATTGTCCCGCCTATCACATCCTTTGGTTCACCGATTATTTGAGCCCCTATCCCAACTATCCTACTAGCTTGCCGTTAAATGAGTTTGTTCTCATAGTTTGAATTCCCTTTATAGTTTTGTATTGTAAAAATATCCCATGCGCAAATTACCATTACTGATTTTTGGCCTTTTCCTTACCCTGGGGGCAATTGCCCAAACCAGCGCCGTTCTAAAAGGCAAACTAATAGATTCTGTTGGCAAACAAATTTTAAAAGACGCCACGGTTACCGTGATTGATGCCAAAGACAGCACTCTAATTGTGTTTGGTTTGGCCAAGGCCGATGGTAGTTTTGAATTAAAAAACCTGCCATTTGAAGACCTGATTTTCCAAGTGGGTTTTCAGAGTTATGAACTTTACAGCAAGAAAATCAGTCCAAGCAAAACCAATACTGAAATCAATCTTGGAAATATCTATCTCAAACAAATGTCCAATGACCTTGGTAATGTGACTGTAACTCAATCTCCCATCATCATAAAAAAGGATACGGTTGAATTTAATGCTTCCAGTTTTAAAACCAAACCAAATGCCGTTGCAGAAGATTTGTTAAAGAAATTACCAGGTATTGAAGTAGATAAGGATGGCGGTATTAAATCGCAGGGCGAAACCGTTCAAAGAATTTTAGTAGACGGAAAGCGATTTTTTGGAGACGATCCCAAATTGGCCACCAAGAACCTACCTCCTGATGTAATTGACAAAATTCAAGTTTATGATGGCTTAAGTGACCAAAGTGCTTTTACCGGATTTGACGATGGCAATAGGGTAAGAACCATTAATATTACTACTAGAAAAGACAAACGCAAAGGCGTATTTGGACGAGCAACCGTTGGAGGAGGAAGTACTGGTGAAGAAGGCGTTTATGACAACAATATCAATTTTAGCCGATATAACGGCGATAGACAAATTACAGTAACAGCACAGGGTAATAACGTTAACAAGCAAAATTTCACCGGCCAAAATATCTTTGGAGGTGGTGGCGGAGGATTTACCGGTGGAGGCGGGGGCCGCGGCGGCGGAGGATTTAGCACTGGCGCAACAACTGGAAGCAGTGGTATTGTGAATACTTGGGCAGCTGGTCTAAACTATAGAGATGTTTGGGGCAAGAAAACTCAGGCTTATGGTAGTTATTTTTTCAATGACCAAAAAACCTATACTGATCAGAAGAGCTTTACTGAAACCTTGGTAAGTGGCAACCCGGATTCTTCCAATTTTAGCAATAACGTCAACAGTAGTATTAGACATAACCAAAACAACCGTGTCAATTTTAATATTGAAACCCAGTTTGATTCTAGCAATAGTATGATTCTGCGTCCCAATATCAGTTTTCAGCATACAGATAATGAAAGCAGTACCACTTCTGCAGCTACAAAGGGTAAATTAAATTTGAATAATTCCATTTCTAGAACAACCAGTTTGAATGATGGATACAATGGGGCTTTGGAAGCAACTTTCCGTCACCGTTTTGCCAAAAAAGGTCGTACTTATTCTATTGGAATTAACTTGGGAGGAAGCACCAACGACGGTAGTGGCAGCAACCGTTCTATTAACCAATACTTTACTCAAAATAGGGTTGATACCATTAATCAAATCAACAATAGCAATAGCGATGGTAAAAATTTCAGTACCACCCTTGCTTATACAGAACCCATTGCAAAAAATCAGTTGCTTGAATTTAACTATACTTATTCTTTTAGTGATAATACCAATGGCAAACACACATACGGATACAATAAGGTTACCGGAAACTATGACTTGGTAGTACCTAATTTGAGTAATACCTTCCAAAATACCTATAGTTCCAATAGGGGTACGCTTAGTTACCGCATTCAAACTCAGAAACTGAATTTGAGTGTAGGAAGTGGCGTACAGATTGGTGATTTAAAAAGCAATAACCTGACTAAGGATTCTGCCATTAATCAGCACTACGTAAATATGTATCCTACGGCTAATTTGCGTTGGGAGTTTACTAAGACCAAGAACCTAAGGGTCAATTACTCTGGTAGAACTGCACAGCCTAGTGCTACACAATTACAACCCGTTGCAGACAATAGCAATCCACTGAATATTCAATTGGGTAATCCTAATTTGAAACAACAGTTTACCCATAGTGTACGCATGTTATATTCGTCTTTTGACGTATTTACCCAACGTACTTTCTTTGCCACAGTAAATGCAACTACTATTGCCAATGACATTCAAAATTCGGTCAACATTTTACCAGGTGGTGCACAAGTTAGTCAGCCGGTAAACTTAAGCGGTACTTATAGTGTTTCTGGTTATTTTAACTATGGGTTTCCTATTAAGAAACCAAAAAGCAATATGAGCTTTACAGGTAATGTTTCTTATAACCAAAGTCAGGGTTTGATTAATAGTGTAAGCAACTATACCAAGAATACTTTAGTAGGTGGAACTGTTAAATGGACCACCAACTTGAAGGATAATTTTGACATGAATTTCTCTTCTAATTCAAGTTTCAATTTTGCACGTTATACCCTGCAACCACAACAGAACGCAGATTATTTTACCCAAACATTTACAACAGACGCTACTTATTATACCAAGAGCGGCTGGGTATTGTCAACAGATTTTGATTATATCATTAATCGTGGTCAAAGTGCTGGATACAACACCACCATTCCATTGTGGAGTGCCAGTATTGCCAAGCAAGTATTTAAGAAGAAAGAAGGTGAGATTAAATTATATGTATTTGACCTGTTGAATCAGAATACCAGTATTCGTAGAACGGTTTCTGGCAACAGCATTGCAGACGTTGAAACCAAGGTGTTGAAAAGATATATCATGCTTAGCTTCACTTACAACCTACGCAGGTTTGGCGCGCAAGGCCAACAGCAAAGGGGTAATAACCAAATGAATCAGATGTTCCGTGGAAGTGGTGATAGAGGTCCTGGAGAAAATAGGAATTTCAATTTCAGGGGTAACGGCGGCGGAGAATAGTTGTTGTTTGAGTTCAATATAAGGCCGTCCCATTGGCATGGGCGGCCTTTTTGCTTACAAACGTTAGGTTTAGAAATGGAAAATTCACAAGATTTTTACCCTTATTTCTATCAATTTGACCTACTTTTACACCCTTAAAACAAAAAGTCCTTCATTGAAGCAATTGATTAACCATAATACTTCGGCCACCTTTTCATCCAGACAGGTGAGGCCGTTGGCTGCTATCAATTCACCGCAACCTCGACGCGGTTTCTGATAGGACGAGCAACTGGCAATTGCCCCTATCAGTGGAAAATCCCCAATAACATTATCTACACGAGAAGTGTATTCTGTTCAAGCTTATAATTTTATTGCAGTTGGAAACCAAGGAAATCATAGTCAGGGTAGCCACTCACCTTGATACACATTTTGCGCAGCGTATTACAGACGAGATGGAATCATCAGCCAAGGCTAGAGGCACGGGTATTGCCAAGCGCTCTCCCGAATATGTTGCCGGTAAAATGCTAGATGGAAAAGCCGTGATAGCCGAAACCAGATTGGGTCAATGGGTGGGTTTCTGTTATATAGAAGCCTGGGGACACGGCAAGTTTGTGGCCAATAGCGGTTTAATTGTTTCTCCGGAATTTAGAAAAAGCGGCGTAGCCAAAACCATTAAGAAAAAGATTTTTGAACTCTCCAGAATCATGTATCCAGAATCCAAAATCTTTGGATTGACCACCGGTTTGGCAGTGATGAAAATCAACTCAGACCTTGGCTATGAGCCCGTTACTTATAGTGAGCTTACTGATGATGAGGAATTTTGGGCAGGCTGCAAAAGCTGTGTCAACTATGATATTTTAATGAGTAAGGATAGGAAAAACTGTATGTGTACGGCTATGTTGTATGACCCTTCAGACCATTACCAACCTGAGGAAACTGCGTTTGAATTCAAAAAGAAAAGCAAACTCTACGAACGTTTCATGAAAATTAAACAGAGTAAGCTTTTGAGTATATTTAGAAAAAGAGATAACGGCATTGGTGGAAGCGCTGGATTAAAACCCAAATCATTTCTACAACAGTTTTTTAATTTTTAAAAATGGGATCTGATCTAGATATAGCTACTGCCTTTTTGACTTTTGACTTTTGACTTTTGACTTTTGACTTTTGACTTTTGACTTTTGACTTTTGACTTTTGACTTTTGACTTTTGACTTTTGACTTTTTAATTATTACATCATGAGCCTTTCTAAAAAAGTAGTGCTTGGTTTTTCAGGTGGATTGGATACTACCTATTGCGTAAAATACCTTAGTGAAGACAAGGGTTATGAAGTCCATAGCATAATTGTAAATACGGGTGGATTTACAGAAGCTGAGCTAACACAAATTGAACAGCATGCATATAGCTTGGGTGTAAAAACCCATACCACGGTCAATGCCGTAAAATCTTATTATGATAGCATTATCAAATTTCTGATTTACGGAAACGTACTCAAGAACAATACTTACCCATTGAGTGTAAGTGCTGAACGTTTGAGTCAGGCCCTTCATATTGCGGAACACGCCAAGTTATTGCAAGCAGACGCTGTGGCGCATGGAAGCACAGGCGCTGGTAATGATCAAGTAAGATTTGACATGATTTTTCACATCATGATTCCAGGCACTGAAATTATCACACCAATTCGCGATTTGAAATTGAGCCGTGAAGACGAGATTAGTTACTTAAAAGCAAAGGGTGTGCATATGAACTTTGAAAAGTCTATGTATTCCATTAATAAGGGGCTTTGGGGAACTAGCGTTGGCGGAAAAGAAACCCTAAATTCAAAAGGTATTTTACCCGAAGAAGCTTGGCCTACTCAAGTAACCGCTATTGAAAGCAGGGAAATAAAATTACATTTTGAAAAAGGAGAATTAACAGCTGTAGACGGACAGATTTTTGAACATCCAACTGAAGCAATTCAATACTTACAAACCATTGCTGGAGCATATGGTCTTGGAAGGGATATTCATGTTGGAGATACCATTATTGGCATTAAGGGCCGCGTAGGTTTTGAAGCAGCCGCACCCATGGTCATTTTAAAAGCACACCATGCTTTAGAAAAACACGTACTCACTAAATGGCAGTTGGGCTGGAAAGACCAATTGGCCCAGTTCTATGGCAACTGGTTGCACGAAGGTCAAATTTTGGATCCTGTAATGCGTGACATTGAAGCATTTCTAACCCATAGTCAACAGAATGTAACAGGAGAAGTGTTTGTACAATTATTGCCCTATCGCTTCCATATCATTGGCATTGAATCTGCCTTTGATTTGATGAATAGCAAATTTGGTAAATACGGTGAAATGAATACCGGCTTTACAGGTGAAGACGTAAGGGGCTTTAGTAAAATATTTGGCAACCAGACATCTATTTGGCATAAGGTGAATCAATCATAACAACATGACATCCATTAACCATACAACAAAGATCAGGGTTGGCATCATTGGTGGCGCAGGCTATACTGGTGGAGAACTGATTCGCTTGTTGGTGCACCATCCTCAAGTTGAGATTGCTTATATTCACAGCAAGAGCAATGCTGGACAAAAGGTTTCAAAAGTACATGATGACTTATTGGGCGATACCAATCTGGTATTTGCAGAAAATATACACCAAGAGATTGATGTATTATTTCTATGTGTAGGTCATGGAGAAGCAAAGAAATTTCTTGCTGAAAATCAAGTGGATAACAGGATTAAAATCATTGACCTTTCCCAGGATTTCCGCTTAAATGCCAATAAAAAAAATACAGACAGAGAATTTGTTTATGGACTTCCTGAATTGAATTATCACCAGATTCAAACAGCACAAAATATTGCCAATCCTGGTTGTTTTGCAACAGCCATTCAATTGGGTTTACTTCCATTGGCAAAAGCAGGACTATTAACAGAAGTTCATACCACGGGTATTACAGGATCAACTGGAGCAGGACAGGGATTTAGTGCTACTTCACATTTTAGTTGGAGGGCCAATAATGTCTCGGCTTACAAAACCTTAGAACACCAACACCTACATGAAATTGGAGAGTCCTTGCATCAGGCATCGGGTAACCAATTAGATACTACTGACCTAATTCATTTTGTGCCTTGGCGTGGAGACTTTACGCGCGGTATATATATTAGCTCAGTTGTGAAGTGTTCATTGGAACTGGAAGCCATTACAGCACTGTACAAAGATTACTATGCCAATGCAACAATAACCCATGTAAGTGATAGCATGATCCACTTAAAGCAAGTAGTGAATACTTCTAAGTGTTTGATTCATGTAGAAAAGCAAGGTAACCGAATTGCTATACATTCTGCCATTGACAATTTATTGAAAGGGGCTTCAGGTCAAGCAGTTCAAAACATGAATCTATTATTTGGATTGGAAGAAAGTTTGGGATTGCGATTAAAGGCAAACTATTTCTAGTTCTACTGGATAGTTTGCCCAAATATTAAGACCATCCTTTCAAAACAAAAATCAACACCATGAAACTATTTGACGTTTATCCTATCAATAATATTACCATTGAAAAAGGCCTTGGCTCCTATGTTTGGGATAGCCAAGGACAAGAATATTTAGACTTATACGGTGGACACGCAGTAATCTCTATTGGCCATACACATCCCCATTATGTAAAGCGCGTAACAGACCAATTAAACAAATTGGGCTTTTATTCCAATAGCATTCATATTCCTTTACAAGAAGCATTGGCTTCTAAATTAGGTGACCTAAGTGGCAAAGAAGACTATCAACTCTTTTTATGCAATAGCGGCGCAGAAGCCAATGAAAATGCATTGAAGGCAGCCTCATTTTATAATGGACGAAAGAAGATTGTATCATTTACAAAGGCTTTTCATGGGAGAACTTCTTTGGCTGTAGCCGCTACAGATAACCCCAATATTGTAGCACCTGTAAACCAAACCGATAATGTAGTTTTCCTCCCTTTTAATAATACCGAAGCTCTACAAGCCTATTTTGATAATTATGGAACAGAAGTGTCCAGTGTGATAATAGAAGGTATTCAAGGAGTTGGTGGTATTAATGTAGCAAGCGATGATTTTTTGCAAACCATCCGCAGACTTTGTGATCAATACAATGCCGTATTTATTGCGGATAGTGTTCAGTGTGGTTATGGCAGAACGGGTAAATTCTACGCCCATGACCATAGTGGTGTTGCAGCTGATATTTATAGCATGGCAAAAGGAATGGGAAATGGTTTTCCGGTAGCAGCCATTTCTATCTCCCCAAAAATACAGGCCAAATATTATATGTTGGGAACCACATTTGGAGGCAATCATTTGGCTTGCGCAGCTGCACTAGCAGTTTTGGAAATCATGGAACAGGATGCACTCATGGCCAATGCGCATAAAATTGGAGACTATCTGATGCAAGAATTAAAAGGTCTACCCAATATTAGAGAAGTAAGAGGCAGGGGATTGATGATTGGCATTGATTTACCAGAGGATAAAAAAGAAGTGAAAAAAAACCTGCTCTTCAAACACCATATCTTCACAGGAGAGGCAAAACCAAACGTGATTCGTTTGTTACCCGCACTTAATATTACCCAAAAAGAAGCTGATCTTTTCTTAGAAGCATTGGCCATAGAACTCAAATAAAACTACCAATCAAACAGCCATGAAAAATTTCATTTCCGTTCATGATGTAAGCAATATCAATAGCTTGGTAAAAAAGGCATTGTCTTATAAGGCGCAACCTTTTAAGGATAGAAATTTAGGCGCGGACAAAAGAATTGGTCTACTATTCTTGAATCCCAGTTTGCGCACCAGATTAAGCACCCAAGTAGCAGCAAAAAATTTGGGAATGGAAGCCATTGTTTTCAATGTAGACAAAGAAGGCTGGGCATTAGAGTTTGAAGAAGGAGCCATCATGAGTGGCAATACGGTTGAACACATAAAAGACGCTGCTCCCATCCTGGGTCAGTACTTTGATATTCTTTGCATTAGAACTTTTCCAGGTTTGAAAAACCGAGAAGACGATTATAGTGAAATGTTTATTCACCAGTTTATCAAATATGCTGGTGTTCCTGTTATCAGTTTGGAAAGTGCTACCCTGCATCCATTACAATCGCTCACTGATATTATTACTATTCAGGAAACTTGGAATCAGCCGCGCCCACCAAAAATTGTGCTCACCTGGGCACCACATATTAAGCCATTACCCCAATGTGTGTCTAATAGTTTTGCGCAGTGGGTAAATGCATGGGGTGAAGCTGAATTTGTAATTACCCATCCTGTGGATTATGAACTGGCTGAGCAATTTACCAAAGGAGCGGTGATTACCCATAACCAGGATGAAGCACTAAAAGATGCAGATTATGTGTATGTCAAAAACTGGAGTACTTACACAGATTATGGCAAGGTATACGAGAATGATCCTAATTGGATGCTCACCGAAGAAAAGATGCAATTAACCAATCAAGCCAAAGTAATGCATTGTTTGCCAGTAAGAAGAAATGTAGAATTGAGCGATGAAATTTTAGACGGTCCGCACAGTTTGGTTACCCAAGAAGCAGGAAATAGGGTTTGGGCAGCACAAGCGGTTATCGCTTCCATTTTGGAACAAAGCAAGTTATAGAACATGTCTACAGCTGATACCATATTGCAAAAGGAATCCTTACTAGTCATTAAGATTGGTGGCAATATCATTGACCATCCTGCTAAATTACAGCAGTTCTTACAAGATTTTGCTGTTATCAAAGCCAAGAAGATTTTGGTACATGGCGGTGGTAAAATTGCCACACAATTGGCCAAAGACCTGGGTATGGAACAAGAGATGGTTGATGGCAGGAGAATCACCGATGCAGAAACTCTGAAAATTGTAACCATGGTCTATGCTGGTCTCATTAACAAGGGCGTGGTGGCTCAATTACAAGCCATTGGCAATAATGCCATGGGGTTTTGCGGTGCCGATGCTAATTTGATTCAGGCGCACAAACGACTACCCAATGCGTCTAATGCCATTGATTATGGTTTTGTTGGTGATATAGACAAAGTAAATACTGCAGCTATTGAGCCCTTGTTAGAACAGGGTATATCTATTGTGATTGCCCCAATTACCCATGATGGTGCGGGACAATTGCTCAATACCAATGCAGACACTATTGCACAATCAATAGCTACTGCTTTAGCCAAAGATTATCAAGTATCATTACTCTACTGTTTTGAGAAAAGCGGGGTTTTATTAGATGCCAATGACGATAATACGGTGATTGCCAGCATTAACCCTGAATATTACACATCACTAAAAAGCCAGCAATTGATTTTTGCTGGCATGATCCCTAAACTTGACAATGCATTTACTGCCATCAATAATGGCGTTAGCAAAGTGATTATTGGCAAGGCACAATCTATTCAAGATCTGGTAGCTGGCATTGCTGGCACCACCTTGCAAACGAATACCAATACCCATGAACAACAAAAATGACATACAAGGTTTAACGCAGGATGCCATTAGTTTGCTCAAACAACTAATAGCCATCCCTTCTTTAAGCAAGGAGGAGGACAATACTGCAGACCTGATAGAACAATTTTTACAGTCAAAAGGCGTAACTGCTTTTCGATACTTGAACAATGTATGGGCCAAGAATCTATATTTTTCTCCAGAAAAACCCACACTCTTATTAAACTCTCACCACGATACCGTTAAACCCAATAAGGCTTATACCCTAGACCCATTTGAACCCATTGTTAAAGAAGAAAAATTGTATGGACTAGGAAGCAATGATGCCGGTGGATGTTTGGTTTCATTAATTGCTACTTTCTTACACTATTACCATTGTAGTGACCTGCAATATAATTTGGTATTGGCTGCAACGGCAGAGGAAGAAATTTCCGGGCACAATGGCGTTGAAATTCTTTTACCCAGACTTCCAAAAATTGACTGTGGCATAGTTGGGGAACCTACTTTGTTACAAATGGCTGTTGCAGAGAAAGGCTTGTTGGTATTGGATTGTAACGCCACGGGCAAACCAGGTCATGCAGCCCGAGAAGAAGGGGATAATGCCATTTATAAAGCTATCAAAGACATTCAGTGGTTTAAGGATTACCGTTTTGACCGGGTATCGGATTTACTGGGCCCCATGAAAATGACGGTAACCATTATCAATGCCGGCTCTCAGCACAATGTGGTACCACACGAATGCAAATTCACTACTGATGTGCGCGTGAATGAACTATATAGTTTTGAAGAAGTATTAGAGATTATTAAGGACAATACGGTTTCTGAAGTACAGCCACGTAGCAGCCGTTTGCGTTCTACTTCCATTGCCTTAGACCATCCATTGGTGCAATCGGGAATTGCATTAGGCAGAACCTATTATGGATCTCCAACTACTTCTGACAAAGCATTGATGCCCTTTCCTACTTTGAAATTTGGGCCAGGTGATTCTGCTAGAAGCCATTCAGCAGATGAATTTATTTGGATTCATGAAATTGGGGAAGGGATAGACATGTATATTCAACTGATTGATCAAGTAATAGTACAACCATGAAGCTCTGGCAAAAAAACACCACCGTATCCGCAGCCGTAGAAAAGTTTACCGTTGGTAAGGATAAGGAGTTTGACCTCTTATTAGCACCTTATGATATATTGGGCAATATGGCTCATGCAAAAATGCTGGCAAGTGTTGGTTTACTTAGTGGGGAAGAAGCTGCTGATTTGGTTCAAGAATTGCAAATCATTTATGCTAAAGCTATTGCCGGAGAACTTAGTATTTCTGACAACGTAGAAGATATACATTCTCAAGTAGAGTTTTTGTTAACAAAGGCCTTGGGCGATACTGGAAAAAAAATACACTCAGCGCGCAGCCGCAATGATCAGGTTTTAGTAGACATTAAACTCTTTCTGCGCGCAGAAATTACCCAATTGGTAGCTGCCGTTGAACCATTTTTCAAATTGCTCCAAAACCAAAGTGAGCAATTTAAAAACCATCTTCTTCCGGGATATACGCATCTGCAATTGGCCATGCCTTCCTCTTTTGGGCTTTGGTTTGGCGCTTATGCAGAAAGCTTGGTAGATGATTTAATTACCCTTCAAGCTGCTTATAAAGTAGTGAACAAAAATCCACTTGGTTCCGCAGCAGGTTATGGTTCCAGTTTCCCCATTAATAGAACACTCACCACCCAATTATTGGGTTTTGCAGACCTCAACTACAATGTGGCTTATGCGCAAATGGGTAGGGGTAAAGCAGAACGAATTACATCACAAGCCTTGGCCAATCTAGCAGAAACCCTTTCTAGGATGAGTATGGACATGTGTTTGTACCTGAACCAACAATTTAGCTTTGTAAGCTTTCCTACAGAATTGACCACCGGTTCTAGTATAATGCCACACAAGAAGAATCCAGACGTATTTGAATTGATACGTTCTCATTGCAATCGCATTAAGGCCCTTCCCAATGAGATTAGCATGATGACCACCAACCTACCATCGGGCTACCACCGTGACCTTCAGCTATTAAAAGAACATTTGTTTCCCGCTTTTCAAACTTTGAAAGACTGTTTGTCCATGGCAGAATTGATGTTAGAAAACATTCAGGTGCAGGAGAATATCATGGCTGACGATAAATACAAATATGCATTTAGTGTTGAAGCGGTAAATGAACTGGTCTTACAAGGAATACCTTTTAGAGACGCGTACAAACAAGTTGGGCTTACCATTGAAGCTGGCCAATTTGAACACGGAGCATCTGTAAACCATGTACATGAAGGAAGTATTGGCAATCTATGCAATGACCAGGTTGATCGCATGATGCAAGAGGTCCTAAACGGATTTGATTTTGAACAAACTGAAAATGCCATTTCAGCCCTGCTGCAAAACAAATAGAATACCCTAATTTTAACCCACAAAAAATTATTTAAATAAAAACGCGAACCAATTGTATGAATAAATTTTCCTTGGCTTCCATCTGCCTATTGATGGGATTTTCCGTAATGGCTCAAACTACTAAGAAGCCTTCAACAACAACTAGCAAACCTTCAATAGCCACTCAGAAACCTGCAACGGCTTCCCAAAAACCAACTACACAGCCTCCATTAGCCATTAAAAATGCAACAGATAGTGCCAGTTATGCCTTGGGTGTGCGCATTGCACAAAACATGAAGGCACAGGGTTTTGACAAACTAAATATAGCTGTGTTTGAAAAAGCTATTAACGATGTGTTACAGAACAAACCTTTGGCAATTATAGACAATGCGCTGGATCAATGCATTGGTGAATATCAACAAAAAGCTAGTTCTGCTAAATCAGCTGTAGCCAAAGCAGAAGGAAAGAAGTTCTTAGCAGAGAACGCAAAACGCAAAGGGGTTGTTATTACTCCAAGTGGTTTACAATATGAAATCATGAAAGCTGGAACGGATACTGTAAAGCCCAAAATCAATGACAAAGTAAAATGTCATTACCATGGAACATTAATTAACGGAACGGTATTTGATTCCTCTGTTGATCGTGGCGAACCCATTAGCTTTGACGTGAATGGCGTAATTTCTGGATGGACAGAAGCGCTGCAGCTGATGACCGTAGGAAGCAAATGGAAATTATATATTCCTTCAGAATTGGCCTATGGTGACCGTCAAATGGGACCAAATATTCCACCAGGATCTACTTTAATTTTTGAAGTAGAAGTGCTGGGCATAGAAAAATAATTTTAGACTACTTGTAAAAAAGGATGAACCGCTTTAGATTAGTGGTTCATCCTTTTTTTATGCTTAGTCAATCCCAACCCTGTAAGCAATGCGGCCGGATAGTAAAGGGCAGAACAGACAAACAGTTTTGCAATGACGGCTGTAGAAACCAGTATCATAATCAGCGTAATAGTTATCAAAACAATTATATCCGTCAAGTAAATCACTTACTACAAAAAAATAGGCGCATTTTGGCGGCTCTGTTTCTTGGAGCTTCAAAGGATAAAACTATTGCGCAGCAGCAATTGGCAGATCAAGGATTCCAATTTAGGTATTGTACGCATGAAACCAATACTCAGGGAGGTGCTGCCCGTTTTTGTTACGAATACGGGTACCTGCCCTTGGAGGGCGATGTTTTGTTGATTCTGCACCAGCCTTCGGTTGAATGAACTATTTTTGCTGGCTAAGCAATAAAAATGGCAATCGACAGAACAACAGCACCCGAAATCAAAGACGCAGTAGAATTTGAAGTTACGCTCAAACCCTGTGAACAATTTACCTTAGACAACGGCACGCCTGTCTACAGCATAAACGCAGGAGCTGAAGAAGTGGTAATGGTAGAATTGGTGTTTCATGCAGGCAATTGGTATGAAGAAAAAAATATAGTTGCCGCTACAACCAATCACTTATTAAAAAACGGTACCAAGCGTCAAAATGCTTTTGAAATTAATGAGCATTTTGAATTTTATGGTGCTTATTTAAGTAGGGCTTGTTATAATGAAACTGCTACCATTACCCTGCATTGTTTGAATAAGCATTTGGAAGTTCTATTACCCGTTGTTACCGAACTTCTAACAGATGCCATTTTCCCTGAACAGGAATTGACCATCTACAAACAGAACCAAAAGCAAAGACTAGAAGTAAATCTGAAAAAATGTGATTTTGTTGCCAATAGATTAATTGACGAGTACGTCTATGGCTTTCACCACCCTTATGGAAAATATACTTCTGCAGATGATTTTAACAACCTTCAACAGCAGGATTTATTAGATTATTACAAACAATATTATACCCATGGCAAATGCTTGGTTTTTGTAGCGGGAAAATTGCTTGCCAATACCCAATCACTTTTGAATAAGACTTTGGGACACCTGCCCTTTAACCAACAACATTTTCCACTCAGAGAGATTATTCAAACTCCTGCTACTATTAAAAAATACCATATAGTCAATGATGCAGAATCTGTACAAGCCGCTATTCGAATTGCGCGTCCATTTCCCAATAGACATCATCCAGACTTTCCTAAAGTACAGGTACTAAATAATTTATTTGGGGGTTTTTTTGGCTCACGATTAATGAGTAATATTCGTGAAGACAAGGGTTATACTTATGGCATACATAGTTATTTACAAAACCATTTGCACAATACTGCTTGGATGATTAGCACTGAAGCTGGAAGAGACGTAGCAGAAGCCACTATTACTGAAGTATATAAAGAAATGGCGCTACTGCGCGATGAAATAATAGAGGCCGAAGAATTAGATCTGGTTCGCAATTATATGATTGGTTCTTTGCTGGGCGATCTGGATGGTCCATTCCAAATTATTGCTCGTTGGAAGAACTATATCTTAAATAATCTTGGTTCCGACTATTTCTATAATAGTTTGGATTCGGTTAGAAATGTTAGTGCGGAAGAATTACAGGAACTGGCTAAGAAATACCTAAATCCAGATGAATTCTATGAATTAATGGTTGTATAAATTTGAAACAAATGCATCGCATATTTTCATTGCTACTATTGGTTATTTTAATTGGAGCTTGTAAAAACAAAGGTTCCAAAAACGAAGACGCTAAGCCATTGTACAGCAAAGAAATATTAGACACTGTCTTGTCTCCTAATATTCCTTTTACAACCAAGCCTTCAATTTTTGAAAAGGCTTTTATCAAAGGCAGTCAAGAAATGTCTAATGGGGTGATGTTTGATTTATTTGGCTTTAATATTGGTCAGATTAAGATTACTTCTGGAAAAATCATTTCTTGTGATCCATGGCTCATGGATGAATATGCAAAACCATACAAAGACAGCTTTCCCAAGGGTATTTTTCCAGTACAGTTATCTCTTGCCAAATTAAAAGATGTTGAAGTAGTAGCTTTTGCAAGAATTTTATTTAGTGATCAACCTGTAGTTAGATGGACTTACGCATTCCTTCCAGGGCAACAAAACACACCCATTGGTGGTAATGAAATTATTGGATATCTAGTTGATGCGCAACTTGGATTATTTATGGACCAAGCGGCTTATCAAGCTTTACAAAAAGACACTGTCAATAATAGGCGAACTATTATTTTAAAATCAACCAGCACACACAAGCATGAAGGTTGGCGATATGGGATTTATGAATTTGACCATCAAAATTTAGCCGTTTTCACTTCCGGCATTGGAGATGGCAGATACGCTAATTATATTGGCTTTGACGCTAGTGGAAAGATTTGTAGATTACTAACCGATTTTGCTATTTTCAATTGGTAAATCAGCCTTATGAATGTACAAAACGCTTACAATGAATGGGCGGAACAATATGATACCAACCTCAACAAGACCAGAGACCTAGAAGCAATTGTCTTGCGTGAAACACTTGCCCCCCTTACTTTTAATAGTTGTTTAGAAATTGGTTGTGGAACGGGTAAAAACACGATTTGGTTTCAGACCAAGGCGCAACAAGTTTTAGCAGTAGATTTCTCTGAAGAAATGTTGTCAAAAGCAAAAGAAAAAATTAATGCAAATCATGTAAGCTTTATTCAGGCAGATATTAACCAGCCTTGGCATTTTACAGATCAGTCTTTTGACCTTGTGAGCTTCAGCTTGGTATTAGAACATATTGAAGACCTTAGACCTATCTTTAAAAAGGTTTCAGATCTGTTGCAAACCAATGGGCATGTTTATATTGCAGAATTACATCCCTTTAAACAATACAGTGGTTCAAAAGCCAGATTTGAAACTGCTAGTGGTACGCAAGTAGTTACCAGCTTTACCCACCATTTGTCTGATTTTACCAATGCTGCTAAAGAATATGGCCTGGAATTAGTTCAACTAAAGGAATATTTTGATGACCAAGACAGGACTCAAATTCCTAGAATCTTACAACTCTTATTTAGAAAATAATTGTCATTCATTTAGAAAGACAAAAGAAGGGCAAACCCATTATCTTATTTTTAAAATAAAATGCCTTGAAGTATATGTTTAAGACTAAATTAGGATTCATGGTATTGGGTTTGTTACTTGTATTTAGCAATCTAAGCGCACAAAAAGAAAATAACAGCAATGCTTCCATTCAGATTCCTTTTCAATTAACCACTTATAACAACCTATCTATTCAGGCCATTTTAAATGGAGTTGATACAGTTCACTTAATGTTTCATACAGCAGCCAATGCGCTAACACTAACAGAAGAAGCGGTGAAACAAATGAAAAGCATTCATTTTGTTTCCACTACAGATAGCGTTAAGTCTTGGGGTGGACAAGCTAATAGTTCAAGGTATAGCCCTAAAAATCAGATTCAGATTGGAGCCCTTAGTTGGGAAAACCAAGCTATTTGGGAAAATCAACTATCTGGTCAATATACCCAAGGCAAATTTGGTATGGATTTGTTTAAGAACTGGGTAGTAGAAATTGACTATAACCAGTCCCTGATTACATTATACAAAGAACTACCTAGTAAAATCAAGGACTATCAAAAAACCAAATTATATACCCAAGATGATATGCTCTTTTTAGAAGCTGCTTGCAATATTAAAGACAGTGTATTTCAAGAACGTTTTCTCATCCATACCGGTTATGCAGGAGATTTACTTATCAATGACCAATTTGCCCAAATGCATCAATTGGGTAAGCAATTACCCATTATAGGAGAGAAAAAACTAAAAGACAGTTTTGGCAATACCGTTGTTTCTAAACAGGCCAATTTACCTTTGTTTTCTATTGTAGAAATTGCCCTATCAAATGTTCCTCTTGGTTTTTTTGAAGGTTCCTTAGGCAGGCAACCCTATAGTATTATTGGTGGTGATTTACTCAAACAATTTAATCTTGTCATAGATGCAGAAAGACAATTTATCTATCTCAAACCAAACAGATTATTCCATACGGAACAGCAAATAAATGCAAACCCTTTTGGAAAGGCCCTGATTCCAGACATGGTAGCAGATGCCAGTATTCAAATGATTGATGGAATCTTTTATTGTTATGCCACAACCGATGGGTATGATGATGGATTAAAAACATCGGGACCTCCAGTTGTTTGGACTTCTAAAGATTTTGTACACTGGTCTTTTAATGGATACCTTTTTCCATCGGCCGTTGGCCAATTATATTGGGCACCAAGTAAAGCAGTGGCAGCTCATGGCAAATTTTACCTCTACCCAACTATTAATGGTTTTATGTATCCTGCAGTAGCTGACAAACCAACTGGGCCCTTTAAACTGGCCACTGGTGTAGATAGTTTTTACAAACCCTATACCAATGCCACTTTATTAAAATCTTCCAATCCAAAAGGACCCGAGGGTATTGATGCAGAAATTTTTATTGACAAAAATCAACAAGCTTATTTGTACTGGCAAAGAAGAATGGCTACCAAAATGAATGCAGACTTGATTTCTGTAGATTCCAGTAGTATTACCATACCCACAAAAAGAAAAGGTTATTCAGAAGGACCCATTTTCTTTGAAAGAAAGGGCATTTATTATTATCTCTATACCCTTGCTGGAGATGAAAAATACCAATATGCTTATGTGACTAGTAAGCAATCGCCCCTTGGGCCCTTTGATTTTCCAAAACAAGATATTATTACTACTACCAATTATGCAACTGGTGTTTTTGGACCAGGCCATGGCAGTGTGTTTAATATCCCTGGCACGGATGATTATTATATAGCTTATCTAGAATTTAGCAGGGCTAGCACCAATAGACAGACTTATGTAAATAAGCTGGAATTTAATGAGGATGGTACTATCAAACCTATTTCTTTGCACTTAAACGGATTTGTTGCATTAAAACAAATTAAACAAGCAACCCCTATTCCAATAGTTTCCAGCTCAGCTTCTAGCATCAGAGAAGAATTGGTGATTAAGCCTATGAAAGACAGTCTCTTTAAAAGAACTGAATCTTTTAATAGCAGCTTTGCTTTTGATCACGCCAATGGCTCAAGGTGGATGGCTGGTTCAGATAATCAAAACCCTTGGCTTATGGCCGATTTGGGGAAAGTAAAACAGGTTAAAAAGAGTGCCATTTATTTTGTTAGACCCACTGCTGGCCATGCTTACAAATTAGAATATAGTGTTGATAGTAAAGAATGGAAAAAAGCTGGCGGTCATGATGACTTAAAAATTCAATCTCCCCATGAGGATCAATTCAAGATCAAAGCCAGATACTTACGCGTAACTATCATCGGTGGTGTTTCGGGTATTTGGGAATGGGAGATATTTTAAACAATTAGAGCTAGCTAGCCTGAAAGATATAGGTTAAAGCAGGTATCATTCAGCCCAACTTTAATTAACCGCCTGAACCCCGAATATTCCGTTTAGAACAATTTAGAAATTTAATGGGCAATTTTCTAGAACTTTTCATGACCAAAACTACAGTCATGACAGTTTCAAAAAATGAGATCAGTCCAAATACATGGGCAAGAATTGGCGGTCTATCCTATTTGATTATCATCATTGCCGGTGCAGCAGGCGAACTCTTGATTAGAAACAAAATTATTGTTACCAATGACGCAAGCAGTACCGCCAATAATCTAATCAGCCATGTTTTATTATGGAGAATTGGCATTATGGGTGATTTAATCATGCATGTTTGTGACCTCTTTTTAGCCATTGCCTATTTTCAATTATTCAGAGAAGTCAATCGCCCACTGGCAAGATTGTCCTTATTTTTTGGGCTCATGCAAACCGCAGTTTTAATTGCCAATAAAATGAACTTAGTCATGCCCCTCTTGTACTTGGAGCATACAGACAAGTTGCATGCCTTTAGTCTTCCTCAATTACAAGAAATGGCTTTTCTGTCTATTCAAGCCCATGACTATGGATTTGGTATAGGACTCATCTTTTTTGGTTTTGCCTGTTTAATAGACGCCTATTTAATTATTCAATCGGGATTCCTACCAAAATTTCTTGGCTGGTTAATTGGTTTTGCGGGTATTTGTTATTTAGTTAATAGTTTTACCCTAATCATATTTCCATCTTTTTCGAATCTTGTTTTTCCTGTTGTAATGCCTCCCATTTTTTTGAGCGAGCTGTCTATGTGTTTATGGCTATTAATCAAAGGGGTAAAAATGGAAAAATGAAGCTAATTTCCCCTGATTTTATTAATTTACTGGTTACAATCAATAGTTCATGCGGATAGCTCATTCATTGGTCATTCTTAGTCTTTTCTGTTTTTGCAATTGTCAAAATGCTCCAGAGCAAGTAGAACAAAGCAAACCTACTACCATTGAAGAGCCCAATGGAGGCTTGTTTTTACCTGACGGATTTTCAGCCATGGTTATTGCGGATAGTGTTGGACTCACCAGACATTTTGCGGTCAATGATAATGGAGATATTTACATGAAGTTACGGATTACCAATGCCGAGCCTGGCAATATGGCTATGCGCGATACCAATAGGGACGGTAAAATGGATCTATTTCAGGCCTTTGGCGATTATCCAAATGATGGCAGTTTTGCAACAGAAATGCGAATCCATAAAGGCTATCTCTATTTCAGTTCTGAACAGGTTGTTTATAGACAACAATTAACTCCTGGCAAATTGGTACCTGATGGCAAACCAGAAATATTGGTCATTGACCAACACCCCATTCAATGGCATAATGCCAAATCTTTGGCCTTTGACAACAAAGGCGGAATGTATGTAACCTTTAGTGCCCCTACCAATACTTGTGAAGATTGGGAATCTGGTACAGGTGATAATCCCGCTGGTGTTAAGGGACATTTCCCTTGTTTGGAATTAATGACACAAGCGGGGATTTGGAAATTTGATGAAGCCAAACAAAACCAAACACAATCAGATGGAAAATTATTTGCAACAGGCATTAGAAGTGTTGTAGCTATTAGCTGGAATGATAAAGACAATAACCTATATGCCATTCAACATGGAAGGGATTATTTACAACCGCACGCCCCACAATACTATAGTAATTGGGACAACGCAGTACTTCCTGCTGAAGAATTTATGAAAATTAAACAGGGAGAAAATTATGGTTGGCCTTATTCTTATTATGATCCATTCAAAAAGAAAAGAATGAAGGCTCCGGAATATGAGGGCGATGGCTCAAAACCAGCTATAGGATTTGCCAATCCCATCATGGGGCTGCCTGCACATTGGGCACCCAATGATTTATTATTTTATAAAGGCAATCAATTCCCTACACGATATAAAAATGGCGCATTTGTTGCCTTTCACGGCTCCACCAATCGAGTCTCTTATTCGCAAGGCGGTTATATAGTGGCATTTATTCCATTTGAAAATGGGAAGCCCACCGGTCAACTAGAAGTATTTGCAGACGGATTTGCGGGAACCGATGTGATCCGTAAAATGGAGGAAGCCAAATTCAGACCCATGGGCTTATCTGAAGGACCCGATGGTTCCTTGTATATCTCTGAATCTAAAAAAGGAAGGATCTGGAAAATTTCATTCAAAGGAGATGCCAATAAGTTTGGAGCAGCAGAACTAGCTGGAATGGAAAAAAGAAAAACAAGGGCTTATATAAAAACACCGGAGAAGGCTGTTGATAGTCTCTATGCAAAATAAATTAATACCCCTAAACTAAATCCATGGCAAAAGCTAACAAAACAGTGGAAACACAGGCTAGCGTTGAGAATTTTCTAGCAACCATCAAGGATGAGGCTAAAAGAAATGATTGTAGCACTATTATTTCATTGATAGCCAAAGAAACAAAGTTTGAACCCAAAATGTGGGGACCATCCATTGTAGGATTTGGTAGTTATCATTATGCATATGAAAGTGGCCGCGAGGGCGATGCGCCCCTGGTAGGCTTAGCATCCAGAGCCAGTTCCATTACTTTTTATATTGGATCAGATTATGCCAAGCAAGCAGAATTAGAATCCAAATTGGGCAAACACAAGAAAAGCGGGGGCTGTTTGCATATTGCCAAATTAGCAGACGTTGACCAAAAGACCCTTTTAACCATTATCAAAAATTCCATCGCACAGCGAAAAAAAGACCATCAGTGTTAATCCAACCAATCCTATGAAAAAAGCCATCTTCCATTTATTATCATCATTATTGATGCTTGTCATAGGAAATACTGCATTTGGTCAAGACAAACCAATCAAGTATATACCAGACAATCTTGCACTATATAAAACCATTGTAGAGATGGATAGCGTTTTCTTTGACGCATATAATAACTGCAACCTACAACTGGAAAAATATGCCAGTATGTATAGCGATAATATTGAATTCTATCATGACCGTGGAGGGCTATCTTCTGTAAAAAAAGACATTATAGAATCCACGCGCGTTAATGTATGTGGCAAAGTCACAAGAGAACTCCAAAAAGGCAGTATAGAAGTTTATGCCATACCTGGTTTTGGTGCTGTAGAATTTGGCTTTCATTGCTTCCACAATAAATTAGAACCCAATTCCCCATCACATATGGCCAGGTTTATGATTATTTGGGAACAAAAAGACAACCAATGGAAATTATCAAGAGTAGTAAGTTTGCATTAATGAAACAGCTATTATTTCTATTACTAATCATTGGCAACAATGTTCTTTTTGCCCAAGTAAATAAAGAGAAACTAACAATTTCTAAAATAAAAATAGACAGTTTATTGGTTTCTATTCCTCAAAAAACTGTTCTAAAGGCAGAAATTATTCGTTGTAGTCCAAATGGAAAAAACCCATGCAAGGATTGTGAAACAGATACTTCTTTAATTATCAAAGATGCTAAGAACAAGGTCATATTATACAGAAATGGGGCTTATAACCTAGAAGAAACGACCAATTATTCTGCGTTTTCCCAAAAAATGCCGGGTATTGGAAATGTATTGGCCATACAAGAAGAAAATTATCCAACGGTTGCCTCCGATCAGGGTAGTTTGGATCTGTATGTTTTAGACAAACAGGGAAATTTGATGTCAATAGTCCCTTCTTTATCACTTTCTGGTGATTTTGGAGAAACCGGCTTTTTAAAAGTTCATCGCATTACAAAGGAGGGAAAAATTATCCAACCATCTGACAGTTGCAAGAATTGTACTTGGATCATTGAAACAAAGAATTTTACGGGTCAATGTGGATTTGAAATTGGCAAATTCTATCCAATAAGCCTAGATGGTTCATTTAAAAATACCGTTTCCATTCCTGATTCAATTCCGGTCTATGCAGGTCAAAATAACCAAGTTCCATTAAAGCAGGTAAAGAACGCAACCAGTATTACCCTTTTTGAAAAACCATTTGAAAATAGTGCCAGTAAAAAATTGATTCTCAAAACCAATACCCTTGTTAAATTTCACATGGCAAAATCAAAGGATGATCAAATGTCCATTTTAGTATCAATCAACGGGATAAAAGGATATTTGCGTGACTTACAAGAACTGGACAAATTGGGCTTTCCAAGTTGCGATTAAGCCCATTATGTCAAATCATCCCCAGTAATTTTTAAGCAAAATGCATGCTCACATGGTTTCTGCGTTGGAATTTGAATTTGCAAACCATTGGATTCTCTGGTGAAATTTAATTTTCCATGACCCAATAATTCTACCAGTTCTATTTTACCAGAAACAACAGCACCAACAGCTGCCAGTGATTTAATATTGATATTGGAGATTCCATTTTCTGGCCAACCCATAAAATAGGCATACAAGGTCTTACCCTTGGTGGTAAAACGAATGTCCTCATGGGAGAAAGTTTTACGCTTGTTTTCATTAAACTGTGAAGCTGAATTTACTTCTTTTTCATTTTTGGCAACATCGGTTAAAGGACCAGCACCAAATATTTTCCAAGGCCTGGTGCCATAAATTCCTTCACTATTTATTGCCATCCATTTGGTAATTCCTTCCAAAATATTTAATTCATCTTGATCCAACATACCACTAGCAGGCAATGGAAAATTCAACATCAAGTTGCCATTACGGCTAACGATATCAACCAATAAATCAACCACTGTTTTCACAGATTTATATTTCCCAATCCTATCTCTATTATAATGCCAATCTCCTATACAAGTGTCGGTTTGCCAAGCGGTAGGCCAAATACTTTCTACTACTCCACGTTCTACGTCAAAAACACAGATTCCCTTTTGTCCGTCACCGTCTTCAGGGCGTTTACTGGTATAAACAGCCTGCGTAATCCCGCCATGTTTGGCTGCGCTTTTATTATAGTGATGGGCTAACAAACTCAATCCTTCATCTTCAAATGGCATGGGTCCATCGCAATACAATAAATCTGGGTCATAGCTTTCTACCAGATCCATCATTCTATCTAACCAATGTTTTCTCCAAGCTTGGGGAATGCCGTTTTCATTCCAGTCCAATTTCTTATTAAACACTTCTTCGCATTTGCCATAAAAATCAAAATACTTAGAATCTGCTCCATCATAAGGGATACCAGCTAATGGCCCATCTTTATCGGCACCTTTTGAAGTGCTAAACCATTTATAGGTAATCCATAAGTGGTCACTAATGCCAAATTTCATTCCCTGTTTTCTGGCTGCTTTGGCAAACATCCCAACAATGTCTTTTTTAGGACCCATGTTCACGGTATTCCATTTGTTGTGCTTGGAATTCCAAAGGTCAAAATTGTCATGATGAACCCCCATTGACATGAAGTACTGCGCACCAGCCTTTTTATATAATCCCATTAAAAAATCTGCATCAAAATTCTCCGCTTTCCAAAGTGGAATAGTGTCTTTATACCCAAACTTGGAAGGATGCCCATAATGTTCTAAATGGTGTTTGTATTGCTTATGTCCTTGTAGGTACATATTGCGCGCATACCAATCACCAGCCTCAATTGCAGACTGATTGCCCCAATGTGCCCAAATTCCAAACTTAGCATCCCTGAACCAATCAGGTATTTTATAAGACCTTAAAGAGGCTCTGCTTGCATTAAAAGGACCATTGGCCATCCATGCTGGATTTGGGCTTGTGGATGATTTGGGAGATAAGGCAAATCCCGGATTTAATTGCAAGGCAGGCACTCCCAGAGCCAAACTTTTCAAAATATTTCTTCTTGAAATAGACATGACAATCGTTTTGGTTATTTAAATCCAATATAAACAAATCAATTAGCTTTTGCTAGCTCTACTGCATAGACCTGTGACTCCCCCTCAAAATTTGCCCTAAAGATAATCCATTTGCCATCTGGGCTAAAATGCACATTGGGCTCTAGTTTGTATTGGTGCTTTTTCATATTCACCAATTTTTCGGCGTCAAAATGGTCACCATTTGGCGTAAATAAATAGATCCATTGACCATCTGGTGCTTTGGCTACAGCGCCGGGATCTCCTCCATCACCGGCAAACAAGGTTTCCGAAGCATTGCTATTGTAATGCACACTCCATTCATTTTGCTGTAAGCGATATTTTGATTCCTTTCCTGTGGCAACTTCATATTTTCCAACAAAAAATTCCTTTCCTCTTGGTTGCTGCAGGTCAAAGTAAATGTTCTTTCCATTTTTGCCAAACCACTCATGACCCCAAATTTCCATATCAATTGTTCGATGGTGAATTTGGGTAATGACTTTTGTGGCTACATTAATGGCCCAAACCCTATTTACTTTATGCCATGGACCTTCATGGCAGAACATGAGTAATAAAGGATCAGTAGTAGAAAATTGTACGTGATTTAACCAGGCACTATCCGTAAATATTTTATTTAATTTTCCTGATGCAACATCAATTGTAAAAAGGGTTTTAGGAAGTTTGGCTTCATAAATCAAATTAAAATAGCTACCCTTATTAGGATTGTTTTTTAAAATATCTTTCTCAGCTTCAGTAGCATATGAACCAGCTAATAAAGAGCCATTCACATTTACTGCAGAAATACTAGATTTAAAATCAGCCGGAAATACAAATACAAATTTGGGTTTGTTTTCCCCTTGCTTTAAAGAGAAAATAGAATCTTTGATTTGGTAAAAAACGGTTTTTGTTTTTTCACAAAGCACTTCACCATTCATAGCAGTTCTTTCATTGGTCAAACGCTTAGTTTTTAAAGTAGCAAGGTCTACCGAATAAAGTTGTCGATTGTTCAAATTCACCTGACCCGCTTCTATATGCTTCATATCCGTTACATCTTCCGCTTTTTGTTTGCTGCTATTATAAAAAATCATTTCACTACCTAAAAAGGGATAGTTATGAAAATAAAAACTTTGAGAATTCCCTTCTAGACTAGCGGAGAGTCTTACAATTTTATGCTTGGTATCTTTGTCAATCCATGTTGCTGGCATCTTCTTGCCTCCAGTTTCCAAAACTTCTTGGGCATGGGTTACATGTAAAAAGAAAATGCAAATAAAAAGGGGGAGAACTGACTTCATGGCAATGTTTTAAATGTGTTTCGCAATCGCCATACAAACTAGCATTTTAATCAAAAAGACCATCCTGTGGCAACCTGTTAGTTCATATAAGAGTTTGTTTTAACTTCATTTAGGAAGAAGACCTATTTTCAATGTACAAAATGAAATCATGAAATCAGGAATGTCCCCTGCTAAAAATATAGATAGTTATGTTGCTGAGTTTCCAACAAAAGTTCAGAGCAGTTTAAAGAAACTTAGAAAACTAATCAAACAAATTGTTCCAGCAGCCACTGAAGACATAAAATATGGCATGCCTACTTTTGTGTTACAAGGAAACCTTGTGCATTTTGCCGCCTACCAGCACCATATTGGATTTTATCCCACACCTGATATAATTGCTCATTTTGAAAAAGAATTAAGTCCCTATCAAACTTCAAAAGGAGCCATACAATTTCCTATTGATGAGCCACTCCCATTTGAACTTATTGAAAAAATGACATTGCTTAGATTGAAAATTCATCAGCAGAAATTAGACTTGAAAGCCTTGGCTAAAAAGTCTCAAAAAATAAAATAATGCATTACCAATCAGATCAGGAATACACAAAACAGGACTTTACTAAAAAAGGTTTTCAAATAGGCGAATATGAATCTTGCACTTTTATTGACTGCAATTTTTCCAATATAGACTTGTCTGCTTGTAATTTTACAGATTGTGATTTCAAGGGTTGTAATATGGGAATGGTAAAGCTATCTAATACGGTTATGAATAACGTGCTATTTGTTGAATGTAAATTATTGGGTTTGCATTTTGAAGATTGTAATAAAGTACTATTAGCAATAAGTTTTAAAAAGTGCCATTTGAATCTTTCTTGTTTTTATCAATTAAAAATGAAGAAGACAAAATTTATAGAATGCCAATTACAGGAAGTAGATTTTACGGAAACCGATTTAACAGAATCTCTTTTTGAACAATGTGATTTTCAAAGTACCATTTTTGACAATACCATCCTAGAAAAAGCAGACTTAAGCGGTTCTTATAATTTTAGCATTAACCCCAACCAGAACCGTATTAAGCAAGCAAAATTCTCCAGAACGGAACTTGCAGGACTATTAGACAGTTTTCACATTAACATTGTTTAATAGACAAAATTCGCGCATTTTTCTAAAAATAGTCCACCCTGCCTAGATAACTAACAAGCCCAGATTCCCATATAAATCATGTTATGGAATGACATTAGTCATAAAACTAAGAATCGTTAGTTTTTAATTTTAGGATGTAAAAAACAACTAACATTCCTAACTACTAAACAGTAACAAATGAAAACGGAGTATTGGATCAATGTTAAACGGGTGGATAACCGTTTACTCATCTTCCTAAATGGCGAAACAGTTTGGGACAGTGGTATTATACATGATGACCCAGAAATGGACCATTATAACGAAATCACCGAGCAATTGGTTTTACACGCTTCCCACGCCAGCGAATTGATTTTTGAAGGATTTAATGATTCCTATAATGGCAATGCCGATAATGGTGATCTAAATCCTTGGCATTTTCATTACAGGGTATTCTCTAGAACCCTTGATGCGGCGGGTCAAGTATTTAATGAGACCGATTTGC
>Ga0136644_10000433_pt1 | contig 33484 bp, 30 predicted proteins | sample C_130820_EF_Meta_FD_94780 | JGI IMG/M metagenome (GOLD analysis project Ga0136644, IMG submission 94780) | Freshwater microbial communities from Lake Croche, Canada to study carbon cycling - C_130820_EF_MetaG (v2) (version 2) | ecosystem: Environmental > Aquatic > Freshwater > Lake | place...
CAAGCGCATTCCTGAAACGCCTCTTGCGGTTCTTCCCATGGCTCGAACATCTTGTTCCTCGAACCGAATACTTTGGCCAAACTTACTAACAAGAATTATATGATTATTTCCAGTTGTAACTTTAGCATCTACTAAGGAATCACCATCATCTGTGGTAATTGCAATAATTCCTTTTTTCATCGGACGAGCAAAGGCGCCCAAAGTGGTTTTTTTAATTGTTCCCTTGCGAGTCACAATTGTTACAAACTCTGTTTCTTTAAACTCTTTAACAGGCAATACCGCTTGTACTCTCTCGTTGGTAGTTAAATTGAGCAAATTAACAATAGGCTTACCTTTAGCGGCTCTGCCGGCTTCGGGAATTTTATGGACTTTGAGCCAGTAGACACGCCCTTGATCGGTAAAACAGAGAATGTTTTCATGCGTGCTAGCCACAAAGATATCTTGAATGAAGTCTTCTGACTTAGTTGCCGCTCCGATGACCCCTTTGCCACCACGTCGCTGAGATCTATAGGCGTCAACAGGAAGCCGTTTGATATAACCGGAATAAGTAACGGTTACTACCATTTCTTCTTCGACGATATAATCTTCGTCGGTCATCTCTTCTTGTTCTTCGATGAACTCAGTACGTCGAGGATCTCCGAAAGATTTTTTTACTTCATCGAGCTCTTTTTCAATAATGGATAAAACTTTTTTCTCATCTGATAGAATCGATTTCAGATCGGCAATCAAGGCCATCGTTTCATTGTAGTCTGCAACTATTTTTTCCCGTTCCAGCCCTGTTAATCTTTGAAGTCTCATTTCCAAAATAGCTTTGGCTTGAACTTCAGTGAAGCTGAACTTTGCAATTAGTTTTTCTTGAGCATCTGCTGGATTTGCAGCTTTTCTGATAAGTGAAACCACTTCATCTAGATGTTCTACTGCTTTTTTGAGAGCCTCTAAAATATGGGCTTTCTCTTCCGCTTTTCGCAAGTCGAAAACTGTTCGTTTGGTAACGACCTCTTTGCGATGTTGCAAGAAAGCAACTAAGCACTCTTTTAGATTCAACAGTTTGGGTTGCTGGTGATCTAAGGCCAACATGCTGATGCCGAAGGAAACCTGCATCTGAGAATTTTTAAAAAGTTGATTAAGAATAACTCGGCTGTCTTCGCCTTTCTTTAACTCAAAAACAATTCTCATGCCATCGCGATCCGATTCGTCCCGTATGTCGGAGATGCCTTCAACTTTTTTATCTCTAACTAGCTCGGCAATACTCTCAATTAATTTCGCTTTGTTAACTTGGTAAGGAATTTCAGTGACTACAATTCGTTGCTTATCGTTTTTTATATCCTCTACATCTGCTTTCGCTCGTAGATGGATAATCCCTTTGCCGGTATGATAAGCTTCTTTAAGTCCTTTTCTTCCGTAGATAAATCCCGCAGTAGGAAAATCGGGTCCAGGAATAATTTGCATTAACTCTGAAATACTAATTGCAGGATTTGAAACGACGGCTTTCACACCATCTACAATTTCTCCCAAATTATGAGGAGGAATATTAGTTGCCATCCCCACAGCGATACCTGAAGAACCATTCACTAGAAGTGTAGGAATCTTCGTCGGCAACACCGCCGGTTCTTGCAGTGAATTATCATAGTTCGGATTGAAATTGACTGTCTCTTTTTCAAGATCAGCTAAAACTTCGTTAGTAATTTTTGCGAGCCGAACTTCAGTGTATCGCATGGCCGCTGCGGCATCCCCGTCGACCGAACCGAAGTTCCCTTGGCCGTCAACTAGCGTATAGCGCAAACTAAAATCTTGGGCCATCCTGACCATGGTTTCATAAACGGCTGTGTCTCCATGCGGATGGTATTTACCGATTACGTCCCCAACAATACGGGCCGATTTTTTATAAGCCTTATCATAAGTGTTACCCATGTCATACATGGCATACAATACGCGTCGATGTACGGGCTTCATCCCATCACGAACATCGGGTAACGCCCTTCCGACGATAACCGACATTGCATACTCAAGATATGCATCCCGCATCTGATCTTCAATGCTAACCTGGCTAAGTTGTAAGTCTTTTGTTTCCATCAGATATCCAAACTTCTTACTTTAAGAGCATTTGCTTCAATAAAATCTCTTCTAGGTTTAACTTGGTCGCCCATAAGAACTGTAAAAATATTATCGGCCTCTACCGCATCCTCAACTGTTACCTGTAATAGTGAACGAACTTGAGGATCCATAGTAGTTTCCCAGAGCTGTTCAGGATTCATTTCCCCAAGACCTTTATAACGTTGAATCATCAGACCGGTCTGCCCCACTTCAACAACATGCTTTTTAAGCGCTTCAATAGTTTTAAAGGTCAAATTTCCTTTTCCATCTGTTGCAACTTCATAAGGAGCTGTTCCTAACTTAGAATAGGACTGCGTAATTTTTCGCATCTCTTGAAGTTGTGTCGAGTTTAAAATCTCCCAAGTGATCTTAGTATGAGTCCTCAAATTGTTTTTTGTTGAAACACATTCAGCTTGTAAACACGCATGCTCTTCATCTTTAACTATTTGGTAAGTAAATGAGGAGTTGCTGCCTCTCGATTTTACAATCTCAGTGTAGCCATCGAGTTTTTCTTTAAATTGCTTTTCATCCTTGAGAGTATCTGGTGACCAGCTATCATCCATAGCTACTAGTCGGATCAGCTCTGAGTCAGATCGACGGCTCAAAGAAGCAAGAATACCTTCGAACTGTGTCACTTTTTTGAAAATGTTTTTGGCTGTTCCGGAGTCAATTTTTTCTTTACCAGTATGTATAGAAACTTCTTCTAGAGCTTGAGTAAGTAAAAATTCTTCTAGGAAAGTATCATTGCGTAAGTATCTTTCGACCTTACCTTTTTTTACTTTGTAGAGCGGAGGCTGAGCAATATAAAGATATCCTCTCTCTACAATCTCAGGCATTTGCCTATAGAAGAAAGTGAGTAACAGAGTTCGAATGTGTGCGCCGTCTACGTCGGCATCTGTCATTATGATGATTTTGTGATAACGAACTTTGTTTATGTCGTAATCGCCTTGCCCAATTCCAGTACCTAAAGCCGTAATTAAAGTTCTAATTTCGGCGAACTCTAACATTTTGTCGAACCGAGCTTTTTCTACGTTTAATATTTTTCCTTTTAACGGAAGGATGGCCTGGTTCTTTCTATCGCGCGCTTGTTTAGCTGAGCCACCGGCTGAGTCTCCTTCTACCAAATACAATTCACATAAAGCTGGGTCTTTTTCCTGACAGTCGGCCATTTTTCCAGGCAATCCACCCAAGTCTAGAGCAGATTTTCTTCGTGTTAAATCTCTTGCTTTTCGAGCTGCAATACGGGCTCTACCGCCTTCAATCGCCTTTAGCGCTATCTTCTTAGCCACTCCCGGATTCTCATCTAGATAAATCGAGAATCTTTCATTCATTAAGTTTTCTACCAACCCTTTTACTTCAGAGTTTCCTAATTTTGTTTTAGTTTGCCCTTCAAATTGAGGATTGGAGATTTTAACGCTGATAACAGAGGTCAAACCCTCCCGAATATCTTCACCTATTAAGCTTTCATCAAGTTCTTTACTTAGCGGACTTGATTCAATGTATTTGTTTACACATTTGGTGAGAGCTGCTTTAAACCCAGCTAAATGAGTTCCACCTTCGATCGTGTTGATGTTATTTGCGAAGGTAAAAATATTTTCCTTATAGCCATCGTTCCATTGCATCGCTACTTCTAAGTAAATACCTTTAGCTTCAGCATAGAAATAGATAGGCTCATCATTAAGTTTTGTTTTTGAACGATTCAAATAATCGACGAAAGACTTGATACCCCCATCAGAAAAAAATTCTTGATTCTTTTCAGTTCTCTCATCAACAAGAACAATTCGAATTCCGCGATTTAGAAATGCGAGTTCTCTTAATCTGTTTGAGATTGTATCAAAGCTAAACTCATGAACTTCAAATACTTCTTTATCGGGCTTGAATAGAATTTTGGTTCCAGTTTTCTGGCTTACTCCAACTTCAGTGACTGGACCTTGAGGAACTCCTTTTTCATATTTTTGTAGATAAACTTTCCCGTCTCTTTTAACTTCGGCTTGGCATGTTTCAGAAAGCGCATTTACAACTGATACACCTACACCATGTAATCCGCCCGAGACTTTATAAGCATCGTTATCAAATTTACCGCCCGCATGAAGAACGGTCATCACAACCTGAAGAGCTGAAACTTTTTCTGTTTTATGAATATCAACAGGAATTCCACGACCATCGTCTTCGACAGTAATTGAATTGTCCACATGGACTGTGACCGTCACATTTTTACAGTGGCCAGCCATTGCTTCGTCGATGGAGTTATCGACAACTTCCCAAATAAGATGATGTAGTCCTCTGACACCGGTATCCCCGATGTACATCCCTGGTCTTTTTCTTACGGCTTCCAGACCCTCTAGAACTTGAATGGCATCTGCGCCATATCCTTTTCGAACTTCTGTAGTTTCGTTATCAACAGGCATGGTGGTTTAAATTTCTTTTTTTGTAATTAATAAATTTTTAAATAAAAAAATCAAATCCTCATCGGCATTACCACACTGGTGTGGTTAGGGCCGTCTGAAGAACGGATAACTCCTGGATTTTGCTTTCCTCGGATTTCCAGAATAATTTTTTTACCTTCCATTGTCGAAACAGCATCAATGAGATAGCGAGAATTGAAACCAATTTTCAACTCCTCTCCATCATAATCAACACTGATCTCTTCGTTGGCATCCCCAAGTTCCGGACTTTGACTTGAAAGTTGTAGAACCCCGGGATTTAAACAGAAAGTAAGACTACGAGATTTATCGGATGACATCAAAGAAATTCGTTTAAGCGATGCTAGAAAGGCTTCCCGGTCAACCATAATGGTATTAATGGCTTGATCAGGAATGATACGTCGATAATCAGCGTATTTACCTTCGATTAATCGCATTGATAGAAAGATATTATCCCTTTTTACAAAGAGCATCTTTCCTCTGATAGTAACAAAAAAGTCTTCTTTTCCTTCAGATAACAACCTTCTTAGCTCATTCAAACCTTTTCTTGGAACGATGATTCCTTCTTGAAAAAGTTTCCAGGCATTTTCATCAAAAAGAGTTTCTGGATTATCGACTAGAGATAGACGATGCGCATCAGTTGCCACCATGCGAAAAACTTTTTTTCCTTTGTGATCACCTTCAGACGTATTTTCTAAGGTTTCAAAATAAACGCCATTAAGATGATATCGCGCCTCGTCTGTAGAAGCGGCGTATAAAGTTTTATCCAGCATTGCCATAACAGCTTGACCATTCATTCTGACAAACTGTTGATGTTCTTCAGTTGAGAAACTTGGAATCTCTGGAAAATCTTCAGCTGGTAATCCAACAATATTAAAAACTGACTTGTTAGCTTTTATTTCAAGTCTATTGTTATCTCGATTTTGAAATTGAATCACAGTATCTGGAAGTTCTCTAACAATGTCTAAAAGACTTCTAGCTTTCACAGTAATCGAGCCATTTTCCATGATTTCTGCAGGTAAAATCGATTGAATTCCAACTTCTAAGTCAGTCGCAGACAATGAAAGTCCGCTTTTTTCTGTTTTTAAAAGTGCATTAGACAAGATTGGCATAGTTGTTCTTCTCTCAACAACGTTTTGTACACGTTGGAGTCCTAACAACATTTGGCTTTTCGAAATCTGCAATTTCATGAATCCCCCGAGATACCCGTTCTCTTATCTTTTTTCTTTATCTATATATATATAGATCTTTAGTAGTAGTAATTAGCATTGTTGATATGTTAACAACTCAGCTAAACATCTAATAACATTATCGATCCTCTTGTGGATAACGTTGTGGATAACTTTTCAAAAGCTGTGGATGAACTGTGGATAAAAAGTTATCAACAAGTTTTCAACAAACAATTAACAAACAATTAACAATGTTTTCAACATAGTTATTAACAACCCTCAAAATAAAAAGCATACCTAGTTATCCACATATGGCAACAGTAACGTATATCAATTTTTGCTTGAGCTCGCATTCGACCCAAATTTTTCCTAAACAGCATAGCGCAATGTACCAAAGAGTTTTAAAGCTGGTTATCGAAACAGACCTTCAATTTTGGAGATTTTCATCTCTATTTCAGGGTCTGATTTAGAACGTGAAATGGTCTCGTTGACCCCATGAAGAACCGTCGTATGGTGTTTCCCACCCATAAACTTGCCAATTTCCGGCAGCGACATCATTAAATGTTTACGAAGCAAATACATGCAAACTTGGCGAGGTTCGCTTAAGTTGCGAGCCCGCTTATCCGATTTTAGATCCGCAATTTTTAGACCGAAATTGAAAGCCACCAATTTTAAGATGGCATCGGCGTTCAACTCGTGACGCATGCGAGGAACCAAATCCTTCAGGGTTTGTTGAGCCAAATCTAAAGTAATCGAGGAGCTATTGAGGGATGCGTGCATCTGCAGCCTGTGTAAATAACCCTCAAGTTCGCGGATGTTTGAGGTTACATGCGAAGCCACATAATGAGCTACATCATCCGGCAAATTGATTTTTTGCTCATCAGCTTTATTTTTTAAAATAGCAACGCGAGTTTCAACTTCTGGCGGTTGAACATCGGCTACTAAACCCCACTCAAACCTAGTTTGTAATCTATTTTCCAAGCCCTGAATGTCTTTTGGGTACCGGTCTGATGTAATTACAATTTGTTTTCTGGACTCATGAAGATAATTGAAAGTGTAGAAGAACTCTTCTTGTGTTCGTTCTTTGCCTGCCAAAAAATGGACATCATCCAACAAAAGAACATCGCAACTTGTTCTATATTTTTCTCTAAACTCCCGCATTCTATCGACGCGAATGGCTTGGATTAACTCGTTGGTAAAAGCTTCACTGGTAAGAAAGAGAATTTTTAGATTGTTTTGATTCTTGTAAAGCTCATACCCAATAGCTCGCAACAAGTGAGTCTTTCCCAGGCCGGCTCCCCCGAAAATAAATAGAGGGTTGTAGCATTGTCCCGGTTGTTTAGAGACCGCTTGGCAAGCAGCGTGCGCAAATTGATTGGACGACCCGATAACAAAAGTGTCAAAAGTATATTTGGGGTCGAAAGGGGTTAAAGATCTTGGAGAAACTGTTGAGACTGAAAGAGCCGAGTCCGACGGTTTAACTATAACAAGTTTAACCCGTTTTGTGTCGAGCTGGAGGTCTTTTAGTGCCAGACGCATAGGAGACAGGCACTTTTCTTCAAAACTTTCTTTTGCAAAGCTGTTAGGAAAGGAAAGCTCCAAGGCCTCTTCGTTTTCAGAGCATGAGGTTGTGTCTACTAGAGAAGCAAAGATATGAGAAGGCAAAGAAACTTTTAACCGTTCTCTAATCTGAAACCAATAATTTGAACCCATAAAAGTATAAAAATTTAATTTTCCTAATTTGCCGAACTCAGTGAGTTAGCAAAGCCCCTTTGTTTTGGCAACAAAGAGCCGGTGGCTTAGCCCAAGTAGTTTTGTTGACAACATTATAAAAAGATCGATGACGACTACAGGGGGGATTACGGTTGAGACACCCAGGGCCGCTGAAAAAATGGGGAATAGGTATCGAAATTAAGGGATTTTAAGTAAGTTTACGAAGAAATTTGACACGGGACGCAGGAACCCATAATATGCGGCGGTTTAAACGTACGTATAACTTAGTAGGGGTTTAAAGTGAAAAGAACATATCAACCCAGTCGGGTTAAAAGAAAAAGAACTCACGGTTGGCTTAAGAGAATGAGCCGAAAAGACGGCAGACTTGTATTAGCCAGACGTCGTCGTAAAGGGCGAAAAAAATTAGTGGCAACTATTTCTGGTAAATAAGATCACTATTTTGGAAGATAAAAACAAGGCCGCTTCCCGCTCGGAAAAGCTTGCTAAAACTTCGAGATTAAAGAAGAAAAAAGAATTCAGATTCGCCCGTTTTAAGCGAGTTAGAACAAAGTTGTTTGTCTTTGTTTTAAATCCACAAGGGCGGGGTCGCCTGGGGATTTCTCTGTCCAAGAAAATTTTAAAAATGGCCGTGGCTCGCAACAGAGTTCGCAGGCTAATTCGAGAGGTTTTTAGAAAAAATCGGGGGCTTTTTGAGGCGGTTGATGTCAACGTTTTGGGGCAGGAAGAGTTAGCCAAACGATGGAAAACGTTAACCTATTTGGAAGTTGAAGAGCAGATGCTACTTCTCAAAAAGGACATTGATGGCTTTAAGTAACAGGTTCAAGATTGCAGAAAAATGGCCTGGGCTAATCGTGGGGATAGTTAGGGTTTTTCACGGTTTTTTTGGCACTAGCGGATCTTGCCGATTTGAACCGACCTGTTCCAAATATTCTGCCCAGGCCTTCAGGACTCAGGGAGTTCTCAAGGGAGCTTTTTTGAGCGTAAAACGGCTTTTAAAATGTCATCCCTTCGGATCTTATGGTTTCGATCCGGTTGGGGAAAAGTTGAGGTAAGTATGGCTTCAAAAACATGGTTTGCTGTCTCTTTAATGTTGCTTATATGGTTTGGGTACTTGAGGTGGTTCGCTCCCCCTCCCCTTCAACAAGCTGCACAAGTTAAGGCATCTCAGTCCTCTACAAGTTCAGGTGTTCAAGCTCCGAGCCAGGGAAACGCTAATTTAGAAGTTGTGAATTCATCAGGGCAACTTTCTAGTTTTGCTCCTATAAAAGCCGGAGGAGAGGTTCCAGTTAAAACAAAGGCAATGGATATTGAATTTTCTGCTAACGGCGGAAAAATTATGTCCGTTAAACTTCCTAAATTTCATGAAACTATCGACGATAAGTCGCCTTTAATTGCCCCTGTTTCCCCGGAAAAAACAACTCTGGCTTTAGGTGCGTTGTTTACTGACCCCAGTTTGGCAGATTTTTCTGGAGGCACTTACGACGTTAAACATGATGGCGATGCAGTTAGTTTTTCAAAACAGAATAAAACCGCCACTGTCACCAAAGATTACCGTGTGTCCCCGGATTCTAATTTTATAGATGGAGAAGTTAAGATTTCTTTTCCTAAGGGAGATAAAAAAGAATGGGGCAGTTTATTAATTCCTGTAGGAACTAAAGACAATGAAGAGTTTCATGCTCAAACTCCTCTGAAATCTTGGGAAGTGGTTTTCTATCAGAACGATGAGATTCGTCGAGTTAGTTTGGAAAAGCTTAAAAAAGAAGAAGAAACTGTTAAACAGGGACGCACAGATTGGCTGGCCTTTGGAAACCGATACTTTTCCAGCGCGGTAATTAACCAAGGGAATGACATAAATCCTGATGTCGTTTTTAAGAAAACAGAGGATTTTAACGGGGCCTATTTGCGATATCCGATTGTTTTGAAGAATGGGCAGAAAGATCTTCGCTTTTCTCTTCGGTTTTATGTGGGGCCCAAAGATGACAAGGAGCTATCGAAGGTTCCCGGTCTTAAGAAGTTGATCGATTATGGAACGTTCACAGTGTTCGCATATCCGCTCCTAGAAATTCTTAGATTCTTTCACCGGTTTATAAACAATTACGGGATAGCTATTATTCTTTTGACGCTATTTGTTAGGGCGTTGTTTTATCCATTGTCTCAAAAAAGTATGAAATCTATGAAGGAAATGCAAAAACTTCAGCCTAAAATTGCGGCCCTCAAAGAGAAATACAAGGACGATCAAAAGAAATTGAACGAAGAGCAAATGGCTTTGTTTAAGGCACATAAAGTCAACCCTGCTGGGGGTTGCTTACCTATGTTGGTTCAGTTGCCTGTGTTTATTGCTTTGTATGCAGTGCTAGGAAATTCAATCGAGTTGTTTCATGCGCCGTTTTTCGGTTGGATTCAGGATTTATCAACTAAAGATCCCTTCTATGTCTACCCGGTGCTGATGGGCCTTGCCATGGTACTCCAACAGAAGATGACACCAAGCTCGGGTGTGGACCCGGCGCAGCAAAAAATGATGATGTTTATGCCGGTTATTTTTACCTTCATGATGATCAATCTACCTTCCGGTCTGACGTTATATATTTTCGTTAGTACTCTTCTTGGAGTGGCGCAACAAATGGCTCTTAGAGACAAGAAAGGGACAGTTCCGCAACCGGCTTAGTTATGTTGCGTAAAAACTTAAGTCTAGAAGACACTGTTTTTGCTCTTACCACTGGAGCACTTCCCACTGCGGTTGCCATTGTCAAATTGTCTGGGCCGAAGGCGTTTCCAATTGCTGAGAGAATATTTTTTTCAGGTGGAGAGAAATTTTCCAGAAAGCGAGCCCTTTGGTTTGGAGAGCTCCGGTCTTTGGGAAACAAAAAAATCGATGACATTGTAGCAACGACATTTGTTGCTCCGAACTCTCACTCAGGTGAAGACACTGTTGAATTTCACTGTCACGGATCTCTTGCGGTTGTTAGAACGTTAGAAAGGGAATTGATTCAACTCTCCGCCCGACCCGCCTCTCGGGGAGAGTTTTCTTATCGGGCAATGTTGAATGGCAAACAGTCACCTATCGATTTAGAAAACTTGGCAGACATTTTTAAGGCCGTTCACTCAGCCGATCTCGAGACGGTTTACTCTAGAAAGGACGGAGGACTTGAAAAGAAGGTCGAGGAACTTAGAAAAAAGCTTATTGGCCTTCAAGCAATTTTAGATACTGCTGTTGATTTTTCTGAAGAGTACTCCTCGGTTTCTGAACAATCGCTAGCCTCGGTTGATCAGCTTATTCATGAGTGTTCAGAGGTTACTCAGAGGTATTCACGGTTTAAAGGCTCAAACTCTCTTCCCAAGATGGTGCTGGTCGGGTTGCCTAATGCCGGAAAGTCTTCACTTTTTAACTCCATTGTTGGAAGATATCGAGCCATTGTTTCTGATCAAGCTGGAACGACACGAGATGCTATTGAAGAGCAGATCGAGATTTTAGAACGCCCCTGGATGGTTGTAGATACAGCGGGAATTAGACCGACTGATAGCGCTATTGAAAAAGAAGGAATTGAATTGGGGGCGGCTTTTCTCGCGTCGGCCTCCCTTTGGATTTTGGTGGTTGATGGGACCCAGAAATTAACCATCAAAGAGGCGGAGCTTTTGGCGCAATACCAACATATTCCCCACTTAGTATTTTGGAATAAAAGGGATCTTAAGGGCTGGTCTGCTCCTCCCAAAGAAATAGGCGGGCCGGTGCTGGCGGGTTCGGCTTTTTTGACACAGGACATTGAAGTCTTCTGGGCAAATCTTGAAAATATAATAGGTTCTGCAAAGATGGCCCAAACTGGGCCCACCCCTACTGCCGTTCAGGCCGGAAGACTTGAAGGAGTGTCTAAAGCCCTTCAAGAGTTTAGAGCTGAGATTGCTCAAGGGTTCCCCCCGGAGATTTTGGCCGAAAAGAATCGAAACATTATGGTTCAACTCGAAAATGTGGTAGGGAAGATCGCGGTTGATGATGTTTTAGGCCGAATTTTCTCGGAATTTTGCATTGGGAAGTAAAAAATGTTCCACGTGAAACATTTTGATGTGGTGATCATAGGGGGCGGTCATGCTGGCTGTGAAGCTGCTCTTGCCTCGGCTAGAATGGGAAGCTCTACCCTGCTCGTTACCATGGATCCCTCCAAAATAGCCGAGATGTCATGCAACCCCTCGATTGGCGGCGTTGGCAAAGGACAATTGGTTAAAGAGATTGATGCTTTGGGTGGTGAGATGGGGCGCAATGCCGATTTTACCGGCATCCAATTTAAAAGGCTCAATACACGCAAAGGCAGCGCTGTTCAGTCATCTCGTTGTCAGGCCGACAAAAAACAATATGCCCTTAGAATGCAAGGTGTGGTGGCGGCAACCTCCCAGATACAGATTCTTCATGGAGAGGTTAAATCAATCTTGGTCGAAGACGGTCAAGTGAGGGGCGTCCGGGTTTTAAGTAGCTCAGGGGACTTTGAGGACCTTCAAACAGGTTCCGTTGTAATCACATCGGGCACCTTTATGAGGGCTATCATGCACACTGGGTTTGATAGATCTCAAGGGGGCCGATTCGGAGAAGCGCCATCTCTAGGGCTTTCTGATTGTTTAAGAGATTTAGGATTTAACCTCTTAAGATTAAAAACAGGAACTCCAGCGCGACTGATTGCTGAAACAATAGATTTTTCCCAAATGGAAGAACAAAGGGGAGACGAGCCACCAAGTAAGTTTAGTTTCTGGGATAGCAAAATAACCTTACCCCAAGTGCCCTGTTACCTGACCTTCACCAATTTACAAACCCATAAAGCTATTCGGGACAACTTACATCGCTCTCCTTTATATAGCGGAGAAATAAAAGGTATCGGACCCAGATATTGTCCTTCCATTGAAGACAAAGTTGTAAAGTTTCCGGACAAAGAGAGACATCAGCTCTTTTTCGAACCAGAATCTTTGGACTCCAACTGGATTTATCCAAATGGGATATCGACTAGCTTGCCGGCAGATGTTCAAGAGATTTTTATTCGAGCAATTCCTGGCTGTCAGGATGTAAAGATTGCTAGGTTTGGCTATGCCGTTGAATATGATTGCATTGATCCAAGGCAGTTAAAAGGCTCGCTTGAGTCTAAAAGTATTCGTGGGCTCTTCTTAGGGGGACAAGTGAATGGAACCTCCGGCTATGAGGAGGCTGCTGCCCAAGGTTTGTTGGCCGGAATCAATGCAGCAATTGCCGCCCAAGGCAGAAAGCCCCTTATTTTATCTCGAACTGAGTCTTATATAGGAGTTATGGTTGATGATTTAACCACATTGGGGGTGAACGAGCCTTATAGGATGTTTACTTCACGAGCCGAATATCGCCTTTCTTTGAGGGAAGACAATGCAGATTTGAGACTGAGTCGTTATGGCATAGAGTTGGGCTTGCTGAGTGACGCCCAAAAAGCTCTCTTTGAGGAGAGAAGTCGAATAATAGAGGCAACAAAACTGTTTCTCAAAAAGACCTACGTCAAACCCACTAAGAAAGTTCAGGACCTTCTGGCCACTAAAGAGTTAGCTCCTCTTGTTCAAGGACAGTCGCTAGATGCTCTTATCAAAAGACCGGAACTTTCCTTAGTTGAGGTCATGGGGGTTTCGGAAATCCCTGCACCGCACGACTTAAGCCAACAAACAGCCGAAACGCTGGAGGTAGAAGTTAAATATGAGGGCTATGTGGCGATGCAAATGCAGGAAATCGAGAGAATGAAAAAGCTTCAAGGGCTAGCAATTCCTATGGGACTCATTTATGGATCGGTTTCCGGCCTCTCAATAGAAATTCGTGAAAAGCTAGAGAGAATTAGGCCCAGCACTTTGGCTGATGCAGCCAAGATATCGGGGGTTACTCCGGCAGCGCTTTCGGCGCTTTTGTTTCACATAAGGCAAAGACCCAGCAGCCAAGAAATTTCATGTTAGCCACCCATTTCAAAACACACGCTGAAAGGATCCCTTCGTTAGCCAGAACATCGGCTAGAGAAATAGAGCTCTATGAAACACACTTTTCTATTTTGAAGAGCTGGAATGAAAGAATGGCCTTGGTTTCAAAAAAGAGCATAGATAAGTCGTTCGCCTCCCATTATGTCGATAGTATTTTTATTTCCGATTTTGCGGAGAAATTGAGAAATGGACGCACAGTCTACGACCTTGGAACGGGGGCTGGTTTTCCGGGGATTGTTTATGCCATTCGCTATCCGTCTGCCAAAATTGAAATCTTTGAGCGTAGCCTGAAAAAACAAACATTTCTGTCCGCGGCACTTGCCGCTCTTAATCTCCCGAACATTAATTTGGGCGGTGAGTTTCCTAGCCAACGAAGATCGGGTGTTTTTTTGGGCAGAGCAGTTTTGCCCCCTCCCGAGTTATTTAAGTATATGAGTAAAAGGATGTCGGAAGGTAGCACGCTCGTGGTTAATGTTGGAGGAAGTAGTGAGCCGATTAAAGCCCCCCCACATTTTACCAAAACCGGTGAACAGCTATACGAGCTTCCGATGGAGTGTGGTCCCAGAAGAGTTGAGAGTTTTTACTACGTTCCACGTGGAACAAAATAAGGCCAAATTTGTTCCACGTGGAACACGACCAAACACCCGCCGGTAGCCCACCCCCAGGAAACTCACCCCAACTTGGCCCAACGCTTCATTTAAGTATCTGAAACCATTATTTTTTTATAATAAAAAATTTTGAAGACTAAAAAAAACTATGGTAGAAATATCAGTCACAAAATCTAAACAGAGCTCTGAAAACTTATGGCAAATATAATAGCGATCGCAAATCAAAAGGGCGGTGTCGGGAAAACCACTACAGCAGTGAATCTTGCGGCTTCGGTCGCAGCTGCCGAAAAGAAAGTTTTGTTAGTCGATCTTGATCCCCAGGGAAATGCATCCAGCGGATTGGGGGTCGATAAAGGACTGTTTACTGACAAAAACATTTATCACGTTCTGATAGACGAGTTACCCATTAGAGAAGCCATTTATCCTACCGGTCTTGAATTTTTAAAAGTATGTCCTTCAGATAACAATTTGAGTGGTGCTGAAATTGAATTGGTTCAGGCCATTGCTAGGGAGCTTCGTCTCAAAAATGCTTTTGAGGAGTTGGAAAGATCTGAAGGAATTAAGTTTGATTACATTTTTATCGACTGTCCCCCTTCCCTAGGTCTTTTAACGTTAAACGCTTTGACCGCTTCGAACTATTACTTGATTCCGTTGCAATGCGAATATTATGCAATGGAAGGGTTGGGACAGTTTTTACATACTGCCGAGTTGATTCGAAAAGGGCTCAATAAAAAACTACAACAACTTGGAATAGTTTTAACAATGTTTGACTCGAGAAATAATCTTTCTCGACAGGTGGTTACTGAAGTTAAAAACCATTTCAAGAGCACCGTTTTTGATACGGTCATTCCCCGAAATGTGAAGCTTAGCGAAAGTCCAAGTCACGGCAAACCCGTTCTCTTGTATGATATTAGCTCCTCCGGATCACAAAGTTACTTAAGTTTGGCCCAAGAAGTGATTCGACGGCTTGAGGGAACTGAAAAAAACATAGACCCAAAAATTAATCTTCAAACTTTAACAGAAGAAGTTATCTCGGAAGAGCTTCCAGAAATTCCAGCAGAAATTTTAAATGATATCGGACCCACAGAACAGAAAGGTATAGAATATGGCAACTCTTGATCTCGACAGAAAAAAACCGTTAGGCCGTGGTTTGGCATCTCTTATTCCTGAAGCTCAAGGTCCAGAAGGCTCTTTGCCCGGGGCACAATTTAAAAAAGATTTTTTCTATTGTGACATTGAAAAAATAGTTCCTAACACCTATCAGCCGAGAAAAATTTTTCAAAAAGAGGCTCTTGATGAGCTAGTAGAGTCGGTAAAGGTTCACGGAATTATCCAACCTTTAGTGGTTCGACAAAAAGATGGTCGTTATGAACTGATCGCTGGAGAGCGACGATGGAGAGCGGCCCAACGCGCCGGGCTAAAACGGGTGCCCGTCGTCGTGAAGGAGATTGATGGAGATCAAACCTCTTTGGAAATGGCGATCATTGAAAACATTCAAAGAGAAGATCTTAACTGCATTGAAGAGGCAATTGCTTATCAGCAACTCATGGATGAGTTTCAACTTTCTCAAGAAGATATAGCAACCCGTGTCGGTAAAAACCGAGCCACTGTAGCCAACACATTGCGGCTCTTAAAACTCCCTGCGGTAATTCGTGAGGATATTACCGCTGGCAAAATTACCATGGGTCATGCTCGAGCTCTTTTATCTCTAGAATCTTCTGAAGATCAGATTGCTGTAAGGGAGATGATTGTTAAGAAAAAACTTTCGGTTCGGGAAACAGAGCGAAAAGTTAATGAGCTATTAAGAGAGAAAAACAAAACTGATGGCGCAATTCCTGGAGCTGACAATATTCACCTCAGAGCGTTAGAGGATGATCTCAGAAGAATATACGGTACCATGGTCAAGATTGTTGGATCTGATACTAAAGGCCTAATCCAATTCACCTATACTACCCGCGAAGATCTCATGCGGATTGCGGATGAGTTAAAAGGGGAAAATGTTTCAACGACGAACTGACCCCTTTGATTTACCTTCAGTTAGCCATGAAATAACGGTAGTTCTTCAAAAGGGCTGTCACCTTGAAGGTCGTCTTCAGTTTGAGGGCACTGCCCGAATTGACGGAAGCTTCAAAGGAGAAATTTTTACCCCTGATATTCTTGTTATTGGAGACGAAGCCCAGGTTACAGGGCAAATCGAGGCGGATGTTGTTGTTATTTCAGGCCATTTTTCCGGCGACATTTATGCGACTCAGCGCATCGAAATTCAGGCTCCTGCAGTTGTGAGGGGAACGGTTCAAACGGCGATACTTCAGATTGAAGAGGGTGCGGTTTTTGATGGGAAAACCAAAATGTTGGGACCCCTTCCCGGCCTTTCTCGACAAACCAAGCCCACCTAGCTCTTAAGACCTTCAAAATACTGCACAAAAACCCACTCCGTTTCTTGACACGCCTTTGCTTGGGCTGTAAACCAAGGCATCTGAAACTGTCGAGAATGTTAAAGGTCTAATGCCAAACAATTCTCCTTTTTCTACAAGGTTTCTAAGAGGGTTGCCATGGAAGTAATGGAAGGGCTGACTTTAGATAAACAATTCGCGATCGAATTTGCGATTCAGCTGGCACTATTTCTTTCTAGTTTTTATGTTATGAAGCTACTGGTTTTTAAACCAATGCTTGAGCTGATTCACATTCGTGAACACAAGACGCATGGATTAAAAGAAGAGGCTGAAGAGGCTAAACAAAAAGTCGCTAAGTTAAAAACAGATTACGAAACTTTCATTAAAGCCGAGCATAGAAAAACAGCTCTTCAGATGGACGAAGAGAAGAAAAAAGTTACGCAAGAGGAGAGCAAAATAGTTCAAGCCGCACGAGACGAAGCGGCCCACAAATTAGATGGTTTAAGAAAACAGATCAATGTTGATGCTGAAAAAGTTAGAGGGGAACTGTCTCCTCTGGTTTCAGATTTTGCGAGTCGAATTGCAAGTAAGCTTGTAGGAAAACCGGTTAAGATTTCTGGCGATAATGTAGAGTTAAAAAAAAACCTAAGTGATCGGCCGGAGGTACAAGGGTAAAGATGGATACAAACGTAATCATCGCAAGTGTTTTAAATTTTACTGTGGTAGTTTTTGTTTTTGTGTTCTTTGGAAGAAAACCATTTGCTCAGTTTTTAATTAACAGATCTGAGTCCTTCAAATTGGCGATTAAAGAAGCAGAGAAAATGGTTTCAGAGGCCCGAGTAGAACTTTCGACTTGGGAAAGAAACTGGAGTGAAGCGCAAGCTCACGCTCGGCAAAATCAAATTGATTCCGAAAATAGCTTAAAGAAATTTCAGGAAAAAACATTGTTAGAAGCGAAGCAGGAAGCTGAAAGAATTAAAAAAGACGCAGAGTTAATGAGCTCCGGCGAGTTGATAAAGGCCAAAAAAGGAATTGAGCGAGAAGTGGTCGAGCAAAGTGTAGAGCTTGCAGAACTTTATTTGGGTGAACATTTACCAGCTCAAGACAAACATAAGCTGGTAACAGAATTTGTAGATTTGGTGGGCCATGGCGCAAGATAAAGTTTCGCGAAGATACGCAAAGGCTGTTTTTGACTATCTCAAAGATGGTTCAAAAGTACGAAATCTGATTGGGGAACTTAAAGAGTTCTCTTGCGTATTAGCGGGCAGTTCCGATTTGTCATTGGTTCTTACGAGCGATGTTTATTCCGAGGCGGAGCGGAATGCCGTAGTGTCGGACCTTGTAGCTAAGACACAGCTTTCACAAGACGCTAAAAAGTTTTTACTGGTCTTGTCGACAGCAAAACGATTGGACCATTTGATGGCCATTGTGGAGAGCCTCCAGTTGATTCTGTTGGAGTCTGCGAATGTAGCGTCTCTCAGTGTAGAGACTGCAACCACATTAGAGGCGGATGAAAAGAAGAAGATCGAAGAAAAGTTTCAAACTATTTTAGGCAAAAAAGTAGAAGCTACTTATAAAGTAGACCCTTCGCTTATTGGGGGGTTAAAAGCAACTGCCGGAGGACGAACTTACGATGGCTCCTTGGTGGGTTGGTTAGATAGCTTCGAAGAAAATTTAATTTCGGGTTAATGGAGGAAACATGCAGCAAATTCGCGCCGATGAAATCAGTGAAATCATAAGAAAGCGCATTGAAGACTTTGATAAAGAAGTTCAAGTAGCTGAGACCGGAACCGTTCTTAATGTCGGTGACGGGGTGGCTAGAATTTACGGGCTTCAAGGAGCTATGGCCGGAGAAATGGTCGAGTTTCCTGGGGGGCTCTATGGCGTAGTTTTGAATCTCGACGAAGAGAGTGTCGGGGTTGCGATTTTCGGTGAAGTCGCTGCTGTTAAAGAAGGCGATGTTGTAAAACGAACCGGAAAAATCTTGCAGGTGCCAGTGGGAGAGGCGCTAGTTGGAAGAGTTGTAGATGCACTCGGCCAACCCATCGACGGTATGGGCGCCCTTAATTCCAAGGAATTTAGAAACGTAGAAATTAAAGCCCCGGGAATTGTTAAAAGACAATCTGTTAGAGAGCCTTTGCAAACCGGAATAAAAGCTATCGATGCGATGGTTCCGATTGGACGCGGACAGCGAGAGCTTATCATTGGGGATCGCCAAACTGGTAAAACCGCAGTCGCGATTGACACCATCATCAACCAAAAAGGCCAGGGCGTATTCTGTATCTACGTAGCTATCGGGCAGAAAAATTCTACCGTAGCTCTCGTGGTAGATAAATTAAGAGCTGCCGGAGCTATGGATTATACAATCGTAGTTTCCGCAACGGCCAGCGCTTCAGCTCCTCTGCAATACATCGCACCTTATGCGGGTGTAACTATGGGAGAGTGGTTCCGTGACAATGGAAAACATGCCCTTATCGTTTATGACGATTTGACTAAACAAGCTGCAGCTTATCGCCAATTATCACTTCTTTTGAGACGTCCACCTGGTCGCGAAGCTTATCCTGGAGACGTGTTTTACGTTCACAGCCGACTCTTAGAGCGGGCTGCTAAATTAAGCGATAAAGAAGGTGGCGGAAGTTTGACCGCTCTTCCGATTATTGAAACTCAAGCGGGTGACGTATCTGCTTACATTCCAACCAATGTGATCTCGATTACTGACGGGCAGATCTTTTTGGATACCGACCTTTTTTATTCAGGCGTTCGTCCTGCAATTAACGTAGGTCTATCGGTGTCTCGCGTGGGCGGTAGTGCTCAAACCAAGGCGATGAAAGCAATTGCTGGAAACTTGCGATTGTCTTTAGCTCAATATCGAGCGATGGCAGCTTTCGCCCAGTTCGGTTCTGACTTAGATAAAGCAACCCAAGATCAATTGGCTCGTGGAGAGCGAATGGTCGCCATTCTAAAACAAGGGCAATATGTTCCTCAACCAGTCGAAAAACAGGTTGTGATTATTTATGCCGGAGTTAATGGCTACTTGGATAAAGTTCCAACAGCTCGAGTGGGAGCTTATGAAAAGGGCCTATTCGAGTTTGTCGAACAAAAATACCCACAGCTCTTTACAGAAATTAAAACTAAAAAAGCTATCGATGATCAGGTGAAACCTGTTCTAGTTAAAGCTCTTGAAGAGTTCGGAGCTAGTTTCGCTTAACGAGAAATTTCATGGCAGACCGTAAGGAAATACGAAAACGCATTGGCTCAGTCCAAAATACAAGGCAGATTACCCGCGCCATGAAAATGGTGGCAGCGGCTAAACTCCGACGTTCTCAAGAGGCTATCTTGAACACGCGGCCTTTTGCTTACCGGATTTACTCGATTCTGCTTTCTTTGTTTCAGCAAGAAGGGGTTTCTCATCCCTTGCTGGTCAAAAGAGAAGAGAAAAAAGTAAGATTGGTAGTGGTTGCTGGGGATCGAGGTCTTTGCGGTTCGTTTAATGCTAACGTATTTAAAGAAGCCCAAAGATTTATCAATGCAAAACAAGCTGCAGGGGTTGAAGTTTCTTTGGATGTTATAGGAAAAAAGGCCTATGACTTCTTTAAAAAGCGACATTCTATCTCTTCCTATCACGAAGGTTTGTTGGGAAAAGTGACTTATGGAAAAGCTTCGGCAATTGCTAATGAAATTTTGCAGGCCTTTCTAAAAGAAGAGTTCGATGCGATTTATCTAGTTTACAATGAGTTCAAATCAGCGATTCAACAACAGATTACTACCGAAAGACTTATTCCCGTCGCAACCGAAGTGCCCGAAGGTGTCGTAGGGATTTTAAAAATCGGCGAAGACGAGAGATTTAAAAACTACATCTTTGAGCCAACTAAAGAAGAAATTTTGAATGATATTGTTCCAAAACATTTTTGTATGCAGTTTTTCCGTTGCGTTCTGGAGTCCGTAGCAAGTGAACACGGTGCGAGAATGTCGGCCATGGAGAACGCCTCGAAGAATGCGTCCGAGATGATCGAAGATCTCACCTTGCTTTATAATAAAGCACGGCAAGCAGCGATTACAAAAGAACTTATGGAAATTGTGGGTGGCGTTGAGGCCATGAAGTAAAAAGATTTTTAGTTTTAAGGAGAGAAACAAAATGGCGTCGGTTGAAAACTTTGGACAAATTACTCAGGTCGTGGGACCAGCGGTGGACGTAGCTTTTGCTCCAGGACACCTACCCCCTATTTATAATGCTTTAAAGCTGACCAACCCAGGCTTGGGTAAAGAGTCAGAAAATCTCACTCTCGAAGTTGCACAGCATCTTGGAGATGGGGTTGTTCGTTGTATCGCGATGGACTCCACCGATGGACTAACTCGCGGTATGAAAGTTCGCGACACTGGTGCTTCTATCCAAATGCCAGTAGGACGAGAAGCGTTGGGAAGAATTTTGAATGTGATCGGTGAACCTGTAGACGAAATGGGTCCGGTTAATGCCAAGAAACATTATTCCATTCATAGAAACCCACCCACTTTTGAAGAGCAAAGTACCTCAGTGCAGATGTTGGTCACAGGTATCAAGGTTGTGGATCTATTGGCTCCTTATGCTAAAGGGGGAAAAATTGGTCTCTTCGGTGGTGCCGGAGTAGGTAAAACTGTTATCATCATGGAGCTTATCAACAACATCGCGCAACAACATGGTGGATTGTCTGTGTTTGCCGGCGTGGGAGAAAGAACTCGCGAAGGAAACGATCTTTGGATGGAAATGAAAGAGTCGGGAGTTATCGATAAGACTTCCCTAGTGTACGGGCAGATGAATGAGCCGCCCGGAGCCCGTTTGAGAGTTGCGCTATCTGCACTTTCTTCCGCTGAATATTTCCGAGATGAAGAAGGACAAGACGTACTATTGTTCGTAGATAATATTTTCCGTTTTACTCAAGCCGGATCCGAAGTGTCGGCTCTTTTAGGACGTATTCCTTCAGCTGTGGGGTATCAACCCACTCTCGCTACTGAGATGGGACAGCTCCAAGAGCGAATCACAACGACCAAAAAAGGATCAATCACCTCGGTGCAAGCGATTTACGTACCTGCCGACGATTATACCGATCCTGCTCCAGCTACAGCATTCGCCCACTTAGATGCTACGACCAATTTGTCTCGTCCGATTGCTGAGAAAGGTATTTACCCAGCGGTGGATCCTTTGGCCTCTACTTCAAGACTTCTAACTCCAGAAGTTGTAGGAGACGAGCACTATGCGGTGGCACGAGAGGTTCAGAGACTTCTACAACGATATAAAGATCTGCAAGACATCATTGCGATCTTGGGTATGGATGAATTGTCAGAAGACGACAAAGTCACTGTATCGCGAGCTAGAAAAATCGAGAGATTCCTATCTCAACCCTTCTTCGTAGCGGAACAATTTACTGGAAACCCAGGAAAATACGTTGAAGTTAAGGACACCGTAAAAGGCTTTAAAGAGATCATTGACGGAAAGCATGATGATCTCCCTGAACAGGCCTTCTACATGGTTGGAACAATCGAAGAGGCCATTGCGAAAGCAGAGCAGCTTCGAGGAAAGTAATTCATGTTGAAGATAGACATTGTCACCCCAACTCGGAAATTGGTTGAAGGCGCTAGCGCTGACAGCGTTAAACTTCCGGGATCTAAGGGAGAGCTTCAGATCCTGGATGGTCACACTGAGCTTTTGACGCTTCTGAAGACAGGTCCCCTTAGTTTTACAAAAGATGGTCGCGAGCGGAAGTTTGCAGTAAGTTACGGCTTTGCTGAAATAAGGGACAATAAAGTATTGGTTTTGGCAGATACAGTCGAAGAATCTGCCGACGTTGACAAGGTCAGAGCTCAAGCGGCCCAGAAAAAAGCTGAACAGGCTCTCATGGGTACTTTGAGTGAAAGCGATTTTAATAAACAACAACTTAAGTTAGAACGCGCCATAGTCCGACAGCACATCTCTAGTTAATGCTGATGGATGAAGTAAAAATAAAAATTAACGAAATTTTTCATAGTATCCAAGGTGAGAGTTTGTTGGCTGGCAAACCAACGGCATTCATTAGAACTTCATATTGCAATCTTCGTTGCACTTGGTGTGACACCAAATACGCCTACTGGGAAGGGACACTTATGTCCATTCCTGAAATTATAGAAAAAATTAAACCTTTTGAAACACAATATGCATGTGTGACTGGCGGAGAACCACTGAGTCAGCGGGGCACATTGGCCCTGCTTAACGCTTTGTTAGATGCTGAATACACAGTCTCGCTAGAAACCAACGGGAGTTTTTCTATCAAAGATGTACCTGCCCAAGTGGTTAAAGTTATCGACGTAAAATGCCCCGAAAGTGGTGAATCTGAAAAAATGGCTTGGGAAAATTTCGATTTGGTGCAAAAGCACGATCAGTTTAAATTTGTTGTCGCATCCAAAAAAGATTTCGAATGGGCGCAAGATATTTGTCAGAAGCACCAGCTACATGATCGATGTACTGTTTTGTACTCCCCTGCATACGGTCAGGTAAAACCAGCTGAGTTAGCAAGTTGGATTCTTTCGGCCAAGGCCCCTGTCACACTTCAAACCCAACAGCACAAGGAGATTTGGGGTGTCGATGAGCGAGGGGTATAGGAAGTATCGTTATTTTGTGGATCGAGGCTCGTGGCTTGGCCCCATCAGTAGAGACAATAGCAGTAGATAAAAAATGAGCTGGTAGTAATTACAGAACGCCTGCTTACCGAAAAAGAAAATAAAACCAAAAGTTAAAATAAGGCTGGAGCTTAAATGAAGAATTGATTTCTTGTGCTGGTTAAAGAGACCCACCGCCAAACCCACGAGAGAAAAAAATGAAACTGCTCTTGCCGACAGAGAAATATCAAACTCATTTCTTAAAAGCGCCCAAATAGAAAAGCTGTCCATCCGAAAAGGCTCCTGAAGGGGCATTTCAACGACTGAGTGATAGAACGAAGAGAAATCCCAAATTAAAAATGGCAGAAGCAAGAGCGCCACGGTAACCAATGCTGAAACCGCGGTCTTTAGTACGTCTGTTCGGGGTTTTTGTTTCAAGACTTCCATTCCGAGCAAACAAACAAAAATAACAGAGTACTGTTTTGTGGCCAGCATAACCCCCATTAGGAAGCCGCAGAGAATAAAACGTCGGTTTAGAAAGGCATAAAGGGCAAAGCTGAATTCAAAAAGTAGCAGAGTATCGATCCAACTTTGTTCCAAAATAAACAAAGACACAGGTAATGTAAGCCAAACAAGAATGGTTTTTTGTTGAACGGTTTTGTCAGCTCCAAGCTTTTTAGCGATGGCCTTGAAAAAAAAGGCAATCCCAAGGTCAGCGATTAAAAAAGCAAGCCTGATATCTCCAAACAACTTTTTAAAAGGTGTTACCCAGTAAAGAGTGAAAGGAGGATATAAAATTCCGGGAACGATTTTGTATTCACGAAGCCCCTTATAAATGTCTGGGTAAATTTGAGTGTATGGGTTTAACCCCTGTAAGAGGGCTTGAGCAGCAAGAGACGTGTTATTAAAAACGTCGATTTTGGGTTTTGGGGAAACAAGAAGAGTTAGGAATCGTAAAAGACAGAGGATGAGAAGGGAGCTCAAAAACACCCATTGTTGATTTGAGCGATAAACAGATACCGCAGATAAAAACACGAGTAGCACCAGTCCGCTTAAGAGAACCAACCAGGTGCTCGAGTCGGTATGGTAAATTATCTTAGGGCTTGAAGCTAATTGCAGAGCGAAAAGTAAGACTATCCAATCAAGGCATTTGGGAAGCCAAGTTGAAGGCAAGAATTGTTTTTCGGAACCAAAGAGCTGAATCAAAGACCAAAGTCCAAAAACTATAAAAATAAGGGTTACCCAAAAAAAATTGTAATTTCCTTGGGTTTTAGAAAGAGCGAACCCCAATAAGATCAAAAACAATATTGTCAGTTTTTCCGAACAAAAAATTTTTTTCATATCTACATGGAAGCCAATGCAACGATGGAAGCCATCAAATGGTATCGTACTTCAGGCGCTGAAAAAGAGAAAGCCTTGGGAAGAGCTGTGTCCAAATGATCAAGGTGCAATACAGCCGGCTTAACATTTTTTATCGGGGGAAGTTGAGAGCTAAAAGGAATGGCGCCATCGGTAGGCTCACCCGTTACCCTAGAAAGATATTGTCCGCTCAGAAAGAAAAACGGATTAAGTCTTTTCTCTTGCTTGAAAGTTTGAAGCACAAAAACTTTATGCTGGCTGATAATTTTAGATTCCGCATGTTGCTCGAGAAATTGCCTCCAGAATTTTTTTGCTTCACTAGTTTTTATTGAAACCACTCCTGCATCGACCGATTTTCCGTAAATCGCCTCCACCCGTCTCAACCAGATGGCCAGTCTTCTTGCGACTCTATGAATTAAAGGATTGTCAGAATCTCTCAGGGTTCGTGGATACTCGAGAGCCAAATCAGCGATTGGACTTCCGCCAAATGAGCCTTGCATAAGAATGACTCCACCGATCCGCGCTTGATTTTCCTCTGACAGTTGAAGCGCAGCTAGCAAAGCCTCAGGTGCCCCCTTACTATGGCCTACAATAATGAGCGGTTTTTCGGGTGCCCGAGAAATCATTTCTTCGAAAGTATTTTTCAAGTTTGATGAGGCGGCCCTAAGTCCAGCTCCTGAATAGGGCCGTGCTACAACCCTACTTGTTTCGGGGACACCGCATTTTTTGAGCCACTGTAATTGATCGGTGAAATAATAGGGCATCAACTCATTAAAAATACCGGCTACAAAAACATATTGAAACTGCTCAGCGCGTGGACATTGAGCCGCTGAAACTTCAGAATATTTTGTGGTTAGAAGCTCCTGAAATGAAGGTCCGGAATCTTGAGAAATGGCCGAAGACTGGATACCCAGAATTAAAACCACTAACCCTAAAAACACGTATATTGGCTTCACTAACACCCCGCTACTTTGAACTCAATCTAACCAACCGAGCCCCAGTTTCAAGAACTAAGATGCCCAGCCCCAAAAAAAGTCATAATATCAACTGCTTGGGTTGGGTTGGGGCCAGTCGGGGATCTTTGGCGCCCCGGCGATTTAAAGCCCAATGACCTCAGATAGTGTTGATTGCCTAACCCCCCTTTTTCTATTACAAATTTCCCTAACTATGGCCTCTGTTTTACATAATGGTCCGAAGCCAGAATGGCTTAAAATTCGTGCTCCAGGCGGAGACAATTACACACGTATCAAGGAATTGATGCGAAGTTTGAAGCTTCACACGGTGTGTGAAGAGGCCCGTTGTCCAAATGTTTCTGAATGCTGGGGCGGTGGCACCGCCACTGTTATGTTGATGGGAGACACCTGCACTCGTGCTTGTCGATTTTGTCATGTGAAGAGTGGAAATCCAAAAGGAGTATTGGACGTTAACGAACCGGTAAATGTTGCTTCAGCTATTGCAGAGCTTAAACTACGTTATGTAGTCTTAACTTCCGTTGATCGTGATGACCTCCCCGATGGAGGCGCCGATCATTTTGCGTTAACTGTGGAAGAGATTAAAAAGCGAAGTCCAGAAACTCTAGTCGAAGTGTTGATCCCCGATTTTCAAGGGGACGAAAAAAGCGTTGAGCGAATTTGTTTGTCCGGTGTTGATGTGATTGCACACAACATTGAGACGGTCGAAAGGTTAAGCCCGACAGTACGAGATAAACGATGCGGGTACCAGCAGTCTTTAAATGTTCTCAAAAAAGTGAAAGACTATTTTCCTAAAATTTACACTAAATCTTCCGTCATGCTGGGACTAGGTGAGACTAAGGATGAAGTTTTAAAGGCAATGGATGATCTTCGAAAAGTCGGAGTGCAAATAGTCACTTTTGGTCAATATCTGAGACCTACTACATGGCATTTGCCTGTGGAAGAATATATTCATCCAGACCTTTTTAAAGAATATGAAAAAACGGGATTAGAAAAAGGGTTTCTTTGTGTGCCCTCGGGCCCTTTGGTCAGAAGTTCTTATAGAGCTGCTGAAAAGTTTCTTGAGGGACTTTTGCGTTCAGGGGCTCATTAACCATGGAATCGGGTGCGGACTTGATGAAGAAAAAAAATAAAAGCCAAGCAACATTGTTAAAAAAGAAAAACGGCAAATCTGAGAAAAGCTCGCCCATGACTTCTGTCCTCAGAGAGGACTGTTATCGGGTTATGAACGAGGATGGAACGGTTGATTCTAAAGCCGACCCCAAACTGGACAAAGAGCTTTTATTAAAAATGTACCGTAACATGGTTTTGACTCGCGCTTTTGATGAGCGAGGGATGATGCTTCAAAGACAGGGAAGAATAGGTTTTTATGTTCCTTCTTTTGGGCAAGAGGCGATTCAAACAGGAACAGCTGCGGCTCTTCTAGACAAAGATTGGGTTTTCCCTTCGTATCGTGAGCCTGGAATTTTTCTTTATAGGGGGGCCGGCCTTTACGAAATGTTGTGTAATTTATGGGGAAACCGAGGAGACCTTTCCAAGGGAAGACAAATGCCGGTGCATTACAGTTTCCCTGCGATAAAAATGTTTAGTGTATCGAGTCCTATCGCAACTCAGCTTATTCAAGCCGTAGGAGCTGGGATGGCTTCTAAAATTTCAAAAACAAAAGAGGTTGCCATCAGTTATTGCTGGGATGGTGGTACTTCTGAGAACGACTTCCATACCGCTTTAACCTTTGCTGGCGCTTATAAAGCTCCTGCTGTTTTTGTCGTTACCAACAATCAATATGCTATCTCGGTACCGTTTTCTAAACAAACCGGCGCCAAGAGAATCGTAGACAAAGCGATTGGTTATGGAATGCCCGGAATTGCGGTTGATGGAAACGATGCTCTTGCAGTTTTCTTAGCAACAAAAGAGGCCGTGGACCGAGCCAGACGAGGCGAAGGCCCCACCCTTATTGAGTGTGTGACTTTTAGAATGGGGCCACACTCTTCTTCGGATGATCCCACCCGTTATCGTGATGAAAAATTATATCAAGCGTGGACTAAACGGGATCCTATCAAGCGATTAAGAGCTTACTTGGAAAGTAAAAATATTTGGGATGAAAAAAAGGAAAAGAATCTTCAAGAAGATCTGAAGGCAAAATTGGCTGAGGCTGTAGAGCGTGCTGAGAAAGAGCCGGCTCCAGATCCCATGGACCTTTTTGAAGATGTTTATGCTGAATTAACACCGCAATTAAAAAAACAAAGAGCGGAGCTGTTACATGAAGTTGAACTTCGTGGAAAGTTTGAAAACACCAGTGAGGCATTCCCACTTTAAGAGGAAATTATGGCGAATTTAACTTTAGTACAAGCGGTTCGTGATGCGTTGATGTGTGAGATGACACATGATTCTCGAGTAGTTCTAATGGGAGAAGATGTGGGAGTGAACGGTGGTGTTTTCCGAGCCACCGAGGGGTTGCAAAAGGAATTTGGGGAAGAGCGAGTATTAGATACACCACTCAACGAGAGCGGAATTATTGGAATGGCGATGGGAATGGCCCTGAATGGTCTTAGGCCAGTTCCTGAAATTCAGTTCATGGATTTTATCTATCCCGCGTTTGATGAAATTGTAAGTGAAGTGGCTAAAATCAGATATCGAAGCGGTGGAGGTTTTACCTGTCCCATGGTGATTAGAACCCCGTACGGAGGGGGAATTCGTGGTGGCCACTATCACTCTCAAAGCTCTGAGGCCTATTTTATTCACACCCCTGGTCTTAAAGTTGTAGTCCCTTCGAACCCTTACGATGCCAAGGGGCTGTTAATTAGTTCGATCCGCGATGAGGATCCTGTAATGTTTTTAGAGCCGAAACGGCTTTATCGCTCTATCAAAGGGGAAGTTCCCGAGGAGAGTTATACCGTTGAAATCGGCAAGGCCTCCGTGGTTCGTCCCGGAAAAGATGTGACCATACTTTGTTGGGGAGCCATGGTTCCGGTCTGTATGAAAGCTGCAGAGCTTTGTGAACCTCGTGGCGCTGATTGCGAAGTTATCGACCTAAAAACACTAGTTCCCTTGGACGAAGAGACCATTTTAGAATCGGTGAAAAAAACAGGAAGGGTTGTCATTGTTCATGAGGCTCCCAAAACTTGTGGTTTTGGCGCCGAACTTTCGGCTCTGATAAATGAAGAAGCAATTTTGTACTTGGAAGCTCCTATTGTAAGGGTGACGGGACTTGATACCCCCTTTCCCTATACTTTAGAGCATGTTTACATGCCGGATCCTGAGCGAGTGGCTTTGGCAGTTGGAAAAGTTAAAAACTTTTAGAGGATAAAAAAAATGGACTTTAAATTACCCGATATTGGCGAAGGCGTTCACGAAGGTGAAATTGTAAAGTGGTTAGTAAAAACTGGCGATTCTCTTGCTGCAGATCAACCCATGGTTGAAGTTATGACCGATAAAGCTACTGTGGAGATTCCATCTCCAGTTGCTGGGACTGTAGCTGAAATCCTAGCGAATGAAGGTCAAACCATTGAAGTGGGAAAAGTGATCATTCGCATTGCAGAAGCCGGAAAGACTGCACCTGCTAAACAGGCCGAAAAAGTCGAACAAAAACAGGTTGCCCCCACTCCGGCTACGTCCAAACCTGCAGAAAGGGTTGTGGAGTCTGCTGTAGAAGTTGATGAATCACTGCCTTTTCATATTCTTGCTACCCCAGCGACTCGAAAGCTTGCTCGAGATCTAAGTGTTGATTTGAGAACTGTGAAAGGAACTGGTCTTCATGGCCGAGTGACGAAAATGGATGTCCAGTTAGCTCATGAAGGACATCAAGCAGCAACTCCCCGTTCCTCACATGCTTCGCTTGCTGTCACTCCAGCAGTGTCTACTCAGCGAGCTAGTGTCCCTGCAGTTGTTCGAGGAGCGTTGCAAGTTGTTCCTCTAAAAGGGGTTAGAAAAAAAATTGCGGAATCGATGTCCTATTCCAAGCATACGGCTGCGCACTTCACCTACGTTGAAGAGGTGGACATGTCGGCTGTGGTTAAACTAAGAGCTTCCGCGCAAGAGGAGGCGCAAAAACGAGGTGTTAAACTCACCTATTTGCCGTTCATCATAAAAGCTTTAATACCAGCTCTGATGGAGTTTCCTTATTTAAATTCCTCTTTAGACGACGAAAAACAGGAGATAATTTTAAAGGGAGATTACAATATTGGAGTAGCCACTGACACTCCCAATGGGCTTATGGTACCTGTAATCAAGGCTGCCGACAGAAAAACTATTTGGGAGCTGGCGACCGAGATCCAATTACTTTCTGAAAAAGCTCGAACGGGAAAAATTTCTCTAGAAGATATGAAGGGTGGAACCTTTACGGTCACTAACGCCGGATCTATTGGTGGCGTTCTGGCCACACCGGTGATTAACCATCCTGAAGTGGCTATTTTAGGTGTGAATGCTATTCGCAAACGGCCAGTTGTTAAAAATGATCAGATCGTGATTGGCGATGTCATGTTCTTATCAATGTCAGTAGACCATAGAGTGGTGGATGGTGCTGATGCTGCCAGATTTATGAATCGATTGATCTACTTTCTTTCTGAACCTTCTAGATTGGTGTTTGCATGAAAACTTTTGATGCCGTTGTAATTGGTGCCGGCCCTGGCGGATATCCTACAGCTATTCGGTTGGCTCAACTGGGGAAAAAAACAGCCATTGTTGAAAAGGAAAACTTTGGTGGTGTTTGTCTTAACGTGGGATGTATTCCATCTAAAGCCTTGATCTATGGCAGTTCTCAATTCTGGAAAATGAAGCATGAAGCAGAAGAGCTGGGGATCACTACCAAGTCGGTAGAATGCGACTTGGGAAAAATGCAGGACTGGAAATCGGGCGTCGTAAAAAAATTGACCACTGGCGTTCAGGGACTGTTAAAGGCAAATGGCGTTGAGATTATCAAGGGAACAGCATCATTTAAAGACAGCAAGACCCTGGAGGTTGTTTCTTCCAGCGGCAAAGAAACTCTAACAGCCACTCACTTTGTAATCGCGACCGGTTCTAGAGTGGCTCAGATACCTACCCTTCCATTTAACGGTAAAAATATTTTAAGTTCCACGGAGGCGCTTTCGCTCAAGCAATTACCCAAGGAAATGGTTGTAATCGGGGGTGGTTTTATTGGAATAGAAATCGGAACAGTTTACGCAAAGCTGGGGACGAAAGTTACCATTGTTGAGGCGTTGGATCAGCTGTTGGCTACCGTCGATAGTGAGTTGGTCGCAGTGGTTCAAAAGAAGATGAAGCACTACGGAATAACTGTTCATACGGGAGCGAAAGCTTTGGGCATCAAGGAAAAAGATGCTCTAAAGGCAAGTAAACTAAATTTAGAAATCGAAACAAAAGAAAAAACGAAGCAAACCCTTAGTGCCGATGTAATTTTGGTTTCCGTAGGGAGAAAACCTAACTCGGACAATATGGGCCTAGAAAAAGTTGGAATTAAAATCGACTCTCGTGGAAACATTTTGACCAACAATCAAAGTTTAACGAATGTTCCAAATATCTATGCGATCGGGGATGTAGCAGGAGCTCCTCAGCTCGCACACCGAGCCACTATGGATGGTCTTCTCGTTGCGGATTGTATCGCCGGTAAAAAAGCGTTTAAGGACTATAAAACAGTTCCTTGGGCTGTGTTTTGTGATCCTGAAATAGCAGTTGCTGGACTTACCGAGAAAGAGGCTACTGAAAAAGGGTTTAAAGTAAAAGTGGGACGATTCCCCTTTGCCGCCTCAGGGAAAGCTTTGGCAATGAATGAGTCAGAGGGAATGGCTAAAATTGTTATTGATGAGAAAACAGAAGCTATTTTAGGTGTGCATGTAGTTGGGCCTGAGGCCTCAAATTTAATTGCAGAAGCAGCTCTTGCGATAGAGATGGGTGCCACTGTCGAAGATTTGGTGAGAACCATTCATACCCATCCGACTTTACCCGAGGTGATGCCAGAGGCCGTAGAAGCCGCTTTTTATAAAGCAATTCATATTTATAAACCTAAACGAGGTTAAGGTGCCGATAGCCTTTTTTGAAATCGATGACCAGGGAGTCAGCGATTACAATCAGACATACTATACCCAGTTGGACGTTGTTCATCAGAAGAAGAATAACGCCTATTATCCTGACCGGTTGATTTTGGTAGAACATCCCGATGTTTATACTTTCGGAAGAAAAAGCAAAGGTGCGATTCCGTGGAATCTTAAAAATGCATTTGCTGTTGAGCGAGGTGGAGAAGCTACTTATCACAACCCGGGCCAATTGGTTTGTTATCCCCTTCTGTCTCTAAAAGAAGAAGAGAAAGACGCACATTTACATTTAAGGCGCCTAGAAGAGACGATTATTTCGGTGCTCAAAGATTTTGGTGTTTGTGGGGAGCGACGTGAGGGGGCTACCGGTGTGTGGATCACGGGAAAACAAAAAAAAATTGCGAGCATAGGAATTGCAATTTCTTCTTGGATTACATTTCATGGGTCGGCTCTAAATGTGCACAACGACCTTTCGGGTTATTCTAAAATCGATCCCTGTGGCTTTAATGCTAATGTAATGACATCTTTAGAAGAAGAGCTTGGGGAAAAAGGGCCAACTCTTGATACGGTAAAGAAAAGTTTTATAAAACATTTTGCGAAACAGTTTAATCGGCTGCCAACAGAAGTTGCTCTAAACCTGAAAAAGAAAGAGCCTCTGCAGAATCAGAAACAATTAGTTGATTAACCGATGAGAAAATCACCGCTTTTTTTTATGGGGAGCCTGCCCCACAGCAACCCCAAAGAGGCGATACAATTTGTAAAGCGATACTCGAGTCACCTTCCCTTTCTCCCCCAGTTACCGGAAGCCAATCCGCAAGAGGACATGATAGGCCAGGTTTTAAGGGGGCTTGATCTTGGTTTTTGGGATGAAAAAGCTTCAAGTTGTTTAGAACTTTTTCAAAATGAGTTTGTTGATAGCCCCAGGTTTAAAATTCAGATTGCAGGGCCTTACACTGTCGCTCGATCTATGAGTGTGAAGTTTGTGGATATTGCTCCGTTATGGGTCGGATTTTGGAAAGGGCTGAGAAAGCAGTTAGAAGAGGCAGCTTTTCAGGGCGAGCTTTGGCTTCAGTTAGATGAACCTTTTTGGTCGAAGGATTCGGGTTACATGGCCGATGGTTACACCGCTTTTTTGCAATCCGTGAAAGAGATAGGTGGAAATATTAAGCTGGGTATCCATAGTTGCGCGACACCCAGGCCCGACCTGTTCCCTGATCACGTCAAGCTTATGGACTTTTTCGCTTTCGATTTTACGAAAGAACCTGTTTCTTCGTCTGAAGAAATGACCTGGACCGCTCTTTTGCGGGACGAGGGTAAAAGCCTTATTTATGGAGGACTTGAGGCCGAAGGCCGCCCCATTAATGAAGCCTTAAGACAACAGCCCAATTTATGGTTGTCAGCCCCTTGTGGGTTTTATGGATGGAATTCCGAGGGTTTAGAAAAACAGGTTTTGGAATGGGAGAAGTAATAGGATAGCTTGCCTAAAAGCTATCTGATAAGATAAGAACCAGCTTATGGAAAAGAGACAAGGAAATCCAGCTGAAGGTAAGGCTGATAGAAAAAAGCCACCCCGTTCTCATGCGATCATTGATCAGCGTGGGTGTACGGGTTGCCATGCTTGTATTCCTGTCTGTCCAGTGGATTGTATTGAGCAAGTTCCCGGTGTTGAACATCCTGATTTCATGAGGGTGGTTGAAGTAGATCAGGATCGTTGTATCGGCTGCGAAGCTTGCGCAAAAATCTGTCCTTGGGAAACCATTTTTATGGTTCAGCCAACAGAGCTAGCTCAAAAAACTACTGAGTGGACAGTTCGATCTGTCATGTACTCCGATCTTGGAGACAATGCCGACAAAAAAACCGGCACAACCGAGTAAATAACAAACAAATATTAAAAACCTTTAAACTCAGAAAAAACTTCCAGCGTTTTTTTGAACAGTGCTTCTTGCGCTGTGGGTTCTCTTCCACAAGCAGAGAGTCCGAAAAGGTTTAACTCGGATGCGATAGAGGAAGTATCTCCAACTAGACTTCCAGAGATAATAATAGCTTTTTTATTGTAATTTTTTGCATGTAGGGCCACAACAGCTGGCGCCTTTCTTTGAAGTGTCTGAGAGTCGGTTTGTCCCTCTCCTGTTACGACTAC
>Ga0136644_10000436_pt1 | contig 33264 bp, 33 predicted proteins | sample C_130820_EF_Meta_FD_94780 | JGI IMG/M metagenome (GOLD analysis project Ga0136644, IMG submission 94780) | Freshwater microbial communities from Lake Croche, Canada to study carbon cycling - C_130820_EF_MetaG (v2) (version 2) | ecosystem: Environmental > Aquatic > Freshwater > Lake | place...
AAAGCGCCGTGTCGAAATAGAACGAACGGAAATCATCAAGCACGTCTTCCAGGGGCCGCGACGTCTCCAGCGCAATTGCCCCTGCCATCCGGTAACTGGCGTACGGCACGAATCCACCGGCGTGCGACAGAATGATCTTCAGATCCGGGTACTTCCGGATGAAGCCGTTCCGCACCAGTCGATAGGCTGCCCGGGAGGTATCGAGCAGGAAGTCCGCGGCAAAAGGTGCGACATCGGGCGCCGGTGGTCCGACGATTTCCGATGGATGGACGAACAGGACAGCCTTGCGGCGATTGAGTTCCTCGAAGAGCGGCGCGTCGTCCCGGTCTCCCAAATACCGCCCGTGCGTGTTGGCAAGCAGGATGATGCCCGACGCACGCAGGCTGTCGATCGCATAGGCGGCTTCAGCCAGCGCACCATCGACATCCGGTAGTGTCAGCGTGGCAAAGAAGCCGAAGCGTCCCGGGTGATTCCGTACGAGGTCTGCCGCGGTCTCGTTCACTTCACGGGCACGATGGCGGGCCTCTTCTCTCCTCGTATCGGGCATCGGGCAGACACCCGGCGTCGATACCGACACGATCGCCGCCTCGATGAGGTGCTCCTCCATGACGCGCAGGGCAGCCTCGGGCGACCATGCTGGAAGGTCCCGGCCCCCCGCCTCATGGATACCGACTCCGCGAAGCCACGCCACGTACGTAGGCGGCAAAATGTGGTGGTGAACGTCTATTCGGCGGTGATTCATGTCTGGCTTCTGATGAAAGGCGAACGGGCCGCCGGCGAACTGCCACAGGCCGCCGTACGTTCCCAGCAATCCAATCGTTCATCAACCCGAAATACCGAAAGGGCACATGTCCAACGCAGCCACACATCTACCGACAGCGGCCCCGGCTGGCTCCTCGGACTCCCGGCATCGACCCGGCTGAGTTCGACCGGGCGAGCCATGACGAGGCCTGGGGCTGCGCCTACTCCCAGGTCTGGCGGCACCACTCGCCAGACTTCCCGAGGTATACTCCGACAATGGCCTCGACAGCCCACCCACGCATCACAATCGAGCCTGGAAAGTGCGGCGGAAAACCGTGCATTCGGGGCATGCGCATTCGCGTGTCCGACGTGCTCGAGCTCCTCGCCAACGGGGCCTCCGCCGATGAAATCTTGGCGGACTATCCCTGCCTTGAGCGGGACGACATACTCGCCGCCATCGCTTACGCTGCCCAACAGACGAACCATGTCGTCGTTGAGGTCGCATGAGGTTTCTGGTCGATAACCAGTTGCCTCCTTCCCTGGCCCGTTGGCTCCGCGACCGTGGACATGACGCCCAGCACGTGTTCGAGAGCGGCCTCCACCTGGTCGACGACCGCGACCTGTGGGCGCGGGCGCTGGCCGACACCCGGATCGTCGTGAGCAAGGACGAGGACTTTCTCTACCTTGCCAACCAACCGGGGGACGCGGGGCGGTTCCTGTGGGTGCGGCTGGGCAACTGCCGAAACGACGCCTTGCTCGAGGCGTTTGCCAGGTCATTCGACACGATCGTCGCCGCCTTCGACTCGGGGCAGACGATCGTCGAACTGATCTGACGGTGGTCGGTACTGCCGTCCGCATCACGACGCGAAGGCTCCAGTCGCATGCCCCGCGTGGGCGCCAGACTGTCCCGCCAACTGTTAGCAAAACTGTTAGCAAACGGCCTCTTCGCGTTGGAATCCTGCACTGACCGACATGCGCCGTTCTCGAAGAATTCGCATGACCGTGATACGACCGTGACCTATTCCACGGGCTCGTCTCCACTCATAATCCCCTGGTCGTGTGTTCGAACCACACCGGGCCTACCGCCCCGACCACGTGAACGTCGTGTCGAGAAGTTGCGCCTGCTGGAGCGGTGACACGCGGCCATCGCAATACAGCGCCATGAACACGCCCTGATGACGGCGGACCGGATAGTGCGTGGTGTCGGAGTCGAGCACGTAGGTGCCGTCGGGTTGCTTCCACGGGCCTCTCGGCGCGGCGATCTTCGAGTTGGCACAGCCGGGCGTTCGTCCATGGTCCCAGACGATGATGACTTTGGCCGTGCCGTTGCCGAGCGAGATGTCGGGGAGCTTCCGCCCGTTCGGCCCGTTCGTCACGTAGTTCATCCCGTAGCTGCACTGGAACCTCTGGCCGTAGGTAGCGCTCGATGGATCGATGTCGAACCCCTGGGGACAGGCGAAGATCGCCGGGTTCTGTTCGATGTAGGGCCAGAGAATGCCGCGCGGATAGCCATCATCGACCGCTTGGCAGACGTTCGAGCCGGGGCGGTTGTCGTACGGCGCCCACCAGTCCTCGTTCGGGCCGGTAGAGGTCGTCGCGCTGGTCAGCGAGTTGCAGTCGATGTCGGGCTTCTGTCCGGTCAGTGGATCGGCCGTGTTCGTGAGGTCCGGACAGCGCCGATACCGCGGCAGTTTTCCCTTCGCATCGTGATACGCGTGGCAGGCGATCCCGATCTGCTTCAGATTGCTCGCACACCGGGTTCGGCCGGAGGCAGCCCGCGCCGATTGAATCGCCGGCAGGAGCAGGGCCGCCAACACGCCGATGATCGCAATCACCGCCAACAGTTCGACGATGGTGAACCCGGCGTGGCGCTCGCGCCGCGAGGGTGGTCGTCTCGTACTCACCGTGATGACCATGAACTCCAACATATCGAGTTCGATGTTGATGACCGGGTTCCGGCCGCCATCCGACTTCTGAAGGGTGCCGGAACCGCCCGGCCGCCGGCAAGCCCCGGCAAATGCCCGGTTTTTCCGCTGGCTTCGGCGAGGGCGACTCGGCACAATCCCCGCCCCCTCGGACCCGTCGCCCATGACATCCCGCACGCCGCCCCTGGGCATCGCCGCGATCGCCATCCACGAACCCGCGTGGACGCTCGACAACGCCTGGTTCGGCGAGTCGATGCCGCGGAAGTTCGCACACCATACCGGCATCGAGGCCCGGAGGATCTCGCTCGAGGACGAGGCCACGATGGGTCTCTGCGCCGTGCAGCGGCTCAAGCGACAGACCGGCTGCGATCTCGGCAAGTGCCGGGGCTTGCTCCTCGTTTCCCCGGCCTCGATCCCGCCGAGCATCGCCCGCGCGCGACTCGACCCGGCGTCGGTCGTGGAAGAGCGGCCGAGCACGGCCGCCCGCCGGATCGTCCGCGCGCTGGGGATGCAGCGCTGCCGGGCGGTGGGCATCAACTGGTTCTGCTGCGGCTACGCTCGGGCGCTCGCGCTCCTCACGCGGCGCTGGGCGCCACGACTCGATCTCGCGGACGACGAGTTCCTGGTGGTGGTCGTCGCGACCCGCATCAGCCGGATCACCGACTACGGCTGCCGCCAGACCGGCGGTCTGTTCGGCGACATGGCCTCGGCCACGCTGATCGCCCCCGCGGCGAGCCACCGCCACCCCGCGCACTTCACGATCCTTCACGCCGACGCGGAGAAGCTGCCGGCCGAGCGGCCGACGTTCGACTTCCTCGTGCGGACCCGGGTTCCCGTACCGGTGCCGGGCGGCGGTGCCGGAGAGGATCCGGAGCGGCTCGTCTACTCGCTCGACGGCATGGCGATCGCCGAGATCGCACCGCGGGCGATGTCGGCGGCGGTGGGCAAGGCGCTCGCCGCGACGACCCGGTCGGCCCACGACGTGCGGTTCATCGTCCCGCACCAGGCGGGCACCGGCATCGTGCGGTTCACCGGCATGAAGCTCGAGGAGCACGGCGTCGCAGGCGAACTCGTCAACGGCCTCACCCGCCGCACCGGCAACGTGAGCGCCTGCTCGATCCCCTACGCTCTCGAGCAGACCTGGGGCCGGCTCTCGGGACTCGTTGCCTGCCCCTCCGCCGCCGTCGGCAGCCCGGGCCGGCCCGAGGTGCTCGCCGGCTGCGTCCTGCTCCACTCCACGCCGCATCACGACCAGCGGGCCAACGTCGCCGCCTGAACCGCACCCGCGGGGCGGACGACCCTGTATAACAGCCGCAGCCGTGCATCTCGTCTCGCGTGCGGAGGTGTTTTCATGCGCTCATGTGACCGCTGGCTCGTGATCCTGATCGTGCTCGGCGCGACGCCGGCCCGCGGGGCCGAGCCCCGACCCGATCTCCTGCCGACGGTCGGCTCGATCGAACGGCTCGACCCGCGGTTCGACGCGCTCGTCCCGCCCGACGCCGTGATCGAGGTCCTCGCGATGGGATTCGCATGGGCCGAGGGGCCGGTGTGGGTGGCCGACGACCGCGGCGGACTGCCGGCGACGAGCCTCCTGTTCAGCGACGTCCCCCACAACCGCGTTCATCGCTGGTCCGCCAGGGAGGGCGTGAGCGTGTTCCTGGAACCGGCAGGCTTCACCGGCCCGTCCGCATACGGCAAGGAGCGGGGCTCCAACGGCCTCGCCCTCGACCGCGAGGGCCGCCTCATCTCCTGCGAGCACGGCGACCGCCGCGTGAGCCGGCTGGAGCGCGACGGCGGCAAGGTGACGCTCGCCGACCGCTGGCAGGGCAAGCGGTTCAACAGCCCGAACGACGCGGCCGTCCACGCTTCGGGCGCGATCTACTTCACCGATCCGCCCTACGGGCTGCCGCAGCAGATGGAGGATCCGCGGCGCGAAATCGACTTCTGCGGCGTGTACCGCGTCACGCCCGCGGGCGAGGTGACGCTCCTCTCAAGGTCGATGACCCGGCCCAACGGCCTCGCGTTCTCGCCCGACGGGACGCTGCTCTACGTCGCCCAGTCCGACCCCAAGGCACCGCTCTGGAGGGTGTTCCGGGTGCAGGCCGACGGGACGCTCGACGAGGGACGGCTGTTCTTCGATGCGGGTGAACTCGCGAAGTCGCGGAAGGGTCTGCCGGACGGGCTGAAGGTCGACCGGCGTGGCAACCTCTTCGCCACGGGCCCGGGCGGCGTGCTCGTCTTCTCGCCCGACGGCACCCACCTCGGCACGCTGCTCACGGGCCAGGCCACGGCCAACTGCGCCTTCGACGCCGACGGCTCCACGCTCTACATCACGGCCGACTCGCTTCTCTGCCGCGTCCGGCTCAATGCCGCGTCGGCCAACTGAACAGCCGCAGCGTGTTGCCGTCGGGATCGTGGACGAAGAGTTCCCGAAAGCCCTCGGCATGGATGCGTGGAGGCCGCATCTCGGCGCCCGCCGCGGCGAGCCGCCCCTCGATGGCGGCCAGATCGGACGTCTCGAAGCCGAGGCTGACTCGCCCGCTCGCGGGACCGGGGTCGGGCCTGGCCAACAGGGCGAGCCGACAGTCGCCCGCCCCGAGGAGCGCGTAGCCGTCGTCCACCACGCGCACGAGCACGGTCAGCCCGAGCACGCTGCGATACCACTCCACGAGTTCGGCCCACCGGGCGGTCCGCAGTTCGACGCAAAAAAGCTCGGGGGCACCGCGATGCGACATCGATCGGCCTTCTCCAAACAGGCGGAAAACCGGACAATCCCGGGTCGCCTCGAATCGTACCTCTTTTTCACCGCCTCCCGTCATGTCGCACGCCGCCGACGAACCCCACGCCCGCCCCTCCGCCCCCGCCCCGACCGGCACGGGCGCGGCTCTGGAAAAAGCCCGCCGCGACAAGCTCGAGAAGCTGCGCGGGCTCGGAATCGACCCGTGGGGACGACGGTTCGACGACGTCACGCCGGTCGCGGAGGTGCGGCGGCTCGGCGAGCCGATCGACAAGGGGGCGGACGACGGCCCGACCGTGCGCGTGGCGGGGCGGATCATGCTCCAACGGAGCGCCGGCAGCCTCGTGTTCCTCGATCTCGCAGACCGCACGGGACGGATCCAGATCATGCTCGGAAAGAAGCAGGTCGGCCCCGACACCTGGCGCGTGGTCGAATGCCTCGACCTCGGCGATCTCGTCGGCATCGACGGCCGGCTCGGCTGGTCGAAGACGGGTGAGATGACGGTGTTCGCCTCCGGCCTGACGTTCCTCACGAAATCGCTCGAGACGCCCCCCGACAAGTACCACGGGCTCGTCGATCCCGACCTCAAGCAGCGGATGCGATACCTCGACCTGATCCATGGCGACGGCGTTCGCGACCGCTTCATCGCCCGCAGCCGGATCGTCGAATCGGTGCGCCGGGTGCTCGCGTCGCGGGGCTACCTCGAGGTCGAGGGTCCGACGCTCCAGGAGAGCGCGGGCGGCGCCGCGGCGCGGCCGTTCAAGACCCACCACAACGCCCTCGACATGCCGCTGGTGCTGCGGATCGCGCTCGAACTGCACCTCAAGCGGCTGCTGGTCGGGGGCCTCGAGCGGGTGTTCGAACTCGGGCGCGTCTACCGCAACGAGGGCGTGAGCCCGCGCCACAACCCCGAGTTCACGATGCTCGAGGTCTACGAGGCGTACGGTGACTACGCCTCGATGATGGACCTCACCGAGGCGATCCTCGTGGCTGCGGCGCAGGCCGCCGCCACACCGACGCGGTTCGAGTTCCTCGGGCACACGGTCGACCTCACGCCGCCCTTCCGCCGGGCGCGCTACGACGACCTGCTCGCCGAGGTGACCGGCTGCGATCCGGCCGATCCGGCCAGCGTGGCCGCCGCGGCGGCCGCCCGCGGGATCGAGACCGCAGGCCGGCATCCCGACGTCGTGAAGAGCGATCTCTTCGAAGCCACCGTGGAGAAGACGCTCTCCGGGCCCGTCTTCGTGCTCGACTATCCGGCCGCGGTCTGCCCGCTCACGAAGCGGAAGCCGGGGCGGCCCGACGTGGCCGAGCGGTTCGAGCTCTACGTGGCCGGGATGGAACTCGCCAACGCCTACACGGAACTCAACGACCCGGACCTTCAGGAGGAACTCTTCCGCACCCAGCTCGCGGGGCTCGCGGACGACGAGTCGATGGCGCGGATGGACACCGACTTCATCCGGGCCCTGCGGCACGGCATGCCGCCCGCGGGCGGGTTGGGGATCGGCATCGACCGGCTCGTGATGTTCCTCACCGCCTCCGCCAGCATCCGCGACGTGATCCTGTTCCCGATCCACAGGCCCCACGCCGACGCGTGACGCCCGCATGTACAAGCTCCTGCTCTGCTGGCGTTACCTCCGCACCCGCTGGATCGCGCTGGCGAGCGTGATCAGCGTGACGCTCGGCGTGGCCACGATGGTCGTCGTGAACGCCGTGATGGCGGGCTTCTCGCACGAGATGCAGACGCGGATCCACGGGATCCTCTCCGACATCGTGTTCGAGAGCCACTCCCTCTCCGGCTTCCAGGATCCGCGATGGCACATGGAGGAGATCCGCCGGGCGGCGGGTGACTCGATCGCCGGCATGACGCCCACGGTCGCCGTGCCCGCCATGCTCTCGTTCCAGGTTCGCGGCCAGTGGGTGACCCGCCAGATCATGTTCATCGGCATCGACGAATCGTCGCACGCCCAGGCGAGCGACTTCGGCCGCTACCTCCAGCATCCGGAGAACCGTCGCCAGCTCTCGTTTCAGCTCCGTGACGGCGGCTACGACACGATCGACAGCCAGACCGAGACTCCCGGCCCCACTCGGCCGGCGCTCGAGGGAGCCGGCTGGCCCTACCGCCGGATGCGGGTGGAACGCGAGCGGCTGTGGCGCGAGCGGCAGGCCGAACAGGAGCGGACGGCCGGCGGCCCGACACGGCCGATCGACCGGCAGGTCGATGCCGTGCTCGCGGCGACGGCGCCGGACGACGAGGCGTCGGGGGACGCCGCGGCGAAGCCGCAGGATCCGTTCAAGGCCGTCCGTCCCGACGAGGGCCGCACGATGGATCCGGCCCGGGAGCAGTTCACCGGCATCGTCCCCGGGATCGGACTGGCGAGTTTCCGCGACTCCAGCGGCGTCGATCGGTTCCTCGTGCTGCCCGGTGACGACGTGAAGATCACGTTCCCCACCGCCGGCACGCCCCCGAAGGCCGTGAGCGACACGTTCACGATCGTGGATTTCTACGAGAGCAAGATGAGCGAGTACGACTCGAACTTCGTCTTCGTGCCGATCGCGGCGCTGCAGCGGATGCGCGGCATGCTCGATCCGCAGACCGGCGTGCCGAGCGTGAACTCGATCCAGATCAAACTCACCGCCGGCGCCGACCTCGACGAGGTGCGGAACCGGCTCCGCAAGGTGTTCCCCGCCGACCTCTACGCGATCTCCACGTGGCGCGACAAGCAGGGCCCCCTCCTCTCGGCCGTGGACATGGAGATGGCGGTGCTCAACATCCTGCTGTTCATGATCATCGCCGTGGCCGGCTTCGGAATCCTGGCGATCTTCTTCATGATCGTGGTCGAGAAGACCCGCGACATCGGGATCCTGAAGTCGCTCGGCGCGAGTTCGACGGGCGTGGCGGGCATCTTCCTCGGCTACGGTCTGTTCCTCGGACTCGTCGGCGCCGGAGCCGGGCTCGCCCTCGGCCTGGCGATCACCTGGAACATCAACCGCATCCGCGCGGCCGTCGAATGGCTCACCGGCGAGAAGGTCTTCGATCCCTCGATCTACTACTTCTTCAAGATCCCCACGATCGTGCACCCGGCCACGGTGCTCTGGATCATCGCCGGCGCCGTGGCGATCGCCGTCGCCGCGAGCGTCCTGCCGGCCCTCCGGGCGGCGCGGCTCCATCCGGTGGAGGCCCTGCGGCATGACTGATTCCGCGGGCGATGGGAGCCTCGTGCGGGTGCGCGGGGTGCGGAAGAGCTACCGGTCGGGCGGCGGGCGGCTCGAGGTGCTGCGCGGCGTGGACTTCGACCTCGAGCCGGGTGGATTCGTCTCGGTGATCGGCCAGAGCGGCTCGGGCAAGAGCACGCTCTTGCACCTCATGGGGCTGCTCGACGCGCCCGACGCGGGCGAGGTGTGGCTCGGCGGCGAGCGGGTGGACAACCTGCCGGGCGCGCGGCGCGACAGGCTGCGGAACACGGCGATCGGCATGGTCTTCCAGGCCTATCATCTTCTGCCCGAACTCGACGCGCTGGAAAACGTCCTCGCGCCGCTCTACGTCCGGCACTCGCTCGCGGAATGGCTGCGGGCGGGTGCCGCAGCCCGCGCCCGGGCCCGGGGGCTCCTCGAGCGGTTCGGGCTCGGCGCTCGCCTCCACCACCGCCCGCGCCAGCTATCGGGCGGCGAGATGCAGCGGGTGGCGATCGCGCGGGCGCTCGTCGCGGAACCGCGGGTGCTCCTCGCCGACGAACCGACCGGAAATCTCGACGAGGAGAGCGGAGCCGGCATCCTCGACACGCTCTGCGAGTTGAACCGCCGGGATGGCCTTTCTATAGTGCTGGTCACCCACGACACGGCGATCGCGCGGCGGGCCGGCCGGATCGTGCGCCTGGCCGCCGGCCGGGTGGAAACCGTCTGACCGCCCCCCAGCCAGAGCCCGAGGAAGAGGCGATGTCACGCATCATTTTCATGAACGACCGCCTCGTGCCCGAGGAGGAGGCGCGGGTCAGCGTCTTCGACCACGGACTCCTCTACGGCGACGGCGTGTTCGAGGGGCTCCGCAGCTACTCCGGCCGCGTGTTCAGGCTCGACGCCCACCTCGACCGCCTCTGGGCCAGCGCCCGCGCGATCTGCCTGGAGATCCCGCTTTCGAAGGCGGCCGTCGCCAAGGCGGTGAACGACACGCTCGCCGCCAACACGCTCGCCGACGGCTACGTGCGGCTCGTGGTCACCCGTGGCTCGGGCTCGCTCGGCCTCGACCCCAACCGCACGAAGAACCCGCAGGTGATCGTGATCGCCGACACCATCAGCCTCTACCCGCGCGAGTATTACGAGCAGGGCCTGAAGATCGTGACCGCCGCCACGCAGCGGGTGCAGTCGGCCGCGCTGTCGCCGCGGATCAAGTCGCTCAACTACCTCAACAACATCATGGCGAAACTCGAGGGCCTGCGGGCCGGCTGCGTCGAGGCCCTGATGCTCAACCACAAGGGGGAAGTCGCGGAGTGCACGGGTGACAACGTGTTCGTGGTCCGCGCAGGCACGCTGCTCACCCCTCCCCCCGACGCCGGGATCCTCGAGGGGATCACGCGGAACGCGGTCATGGAGCTCGCCCGCTCGGCCGGCATCGACTGTCGCGAGGCGACGCTCACGCGGCACGACCTCTACACCGCCGACGAGTGCTTCCTGACCGGCACGGCGGCCGAGGTGATTCCGGTCGTGGACATCGACGGCCGCGGCATCGGTGCGGGCGTGCCCGGCCCCGTCACGAGGCGGCTCACCGCCGACTTCCACGCCCTCGTGAGGTCGTAGGTCGGGCGGCCGCCGGCCCGGGCCGGCTGTCACCGACGCTCCTCGTCTCCGATCGCGTCGTAGCGCGACGTGTAGCCGGGCTGCTTCGCGCGGACGAGTTCCGCCTCGTACTCGCGGACCACGCGGTTCTGGATCATCTCGCGGCAGGAGGCGTTGATCGGGTGGGCGATGTCGGCGTACAGCCGCATCCGGCCTTCGTCGTCACGCGGAGGAGGCGGCTCGGCCTGTTTCCGACCGCACTGGTTGCAGTAGCCGGCCCGGAGCGGGTTCTTGAAACCGCAGGCGTGGCAGTGGGACGACAGCTTGCGACTGGGCATGGCGACGAACGGGCCGGCCGGACCGACGATGATCTTCAGATCGCGGACGACGAACGCGCCGTCGATCGTGATCGAGCAGAAGGCCAGCAACCGTTCGGCCTGGTTTTCGACGAGCTTGATCCGGACCTCGGTGATCTCCATGCCTCCCCCCCCTGCTCGCGTCCCCCGAACCATCCTCGCCACGGACGCCGTCCGACCCTCGACGCCACACGGGATCCTAACAGATCCCGCCGGCGGCCGTGGACAGGATCCGAACGGGAAAAACCCCGGGCCAACCGCCCGCTTCGAGCCGAGCCGCGAGTGCCGCGGCGGCCGGCTGCGACTGGCAGACCGCGAAGCACGCGCTGCCGCTGCCGGTGAGCATCGGCCGTCCGGCACCGGCGTCGCGAAGCGCCGCGAGCAGCCGGCCGACGTCGGGGGAAAGGTCGATCGCAGACTTCTCGAGCGTGTTGTGCATCCGCTCGAACGCCCCGCCGAGATCCCCCGCCTCCAATCGCTCGACGAGCCGCCGCGCGCCGCCGCGGTCCGCCTCGGCGGGAACGCAGCGTGCGTAGACGGCGGCGGTCGAGAGGCCGCTCGCCGGACAGGCGATGACCGCGTGCAGGGGCGGTATGCCGGCCACGGGAACGAGCGTCTCGCCACGGCCGGTCGCGATCGCGGGGCCACCGACGAGGAAGAACGGCACGTCGCTGCCCAACTCCGCCGCCAGGTCGGCCAGCCGCTCGCGCGGCCAGTCGATACCCCAGGCATCCGCCGCCGCCAGCAGGGCCGCCGCGGCGTCGCTCGACCCGCCGCCGAGTCCGGCGCCCGACGGAATCTCCTTCACCAGTTCGATGTCCATCCCCCGGGCCTCCCCGGCCGCGTGGGCAAGCAGCCGCGCAGCGCGGACCACGAGATTCGAAGCGTCCGTCGGCACATCGCGGACGAGCGGCCGCCCCTCGGGACGCGCGAGCCTGCCGCCGAACCGGACCGTGAGCCGGATCCCCGGAGTCGGGGACGCCGCGACCGTGAGCGCGTCGTACAGGCTCACCGGCACCATCAGCGACTCGATCTCGTGAAACGAGTCGGGCCGCCGGGCGAGCACGGCGAGCGAGAGGTTGAGCTTCGCCGGCGCCTGGATCGTGATCACGGCGATCGCTACCGCCAGTTGGCGATGAACGCGACGGTCACGAGCGACAGGGCCAGCCCGATCGCCACGAGCACGGCGAGAAGGATGGAGATGCTGCGGCCGGCCCAGAGGTCGTCACGGATCATCTCGGCCCGGTCGGCCTTCTCGAACGAGCTGTTCCACACGGGAAACGCCCGGTCGTCGTACACCCAGCGGGTGCGTTCTTCGAGTTGTTTCTGGCTCATGGGATCATCGGAAGGGGTGCGCTGGTCGACGCGACTGTCGGCGTATATTGGACCGTCCGCGAACCAAAACCTTACCTCCGGCCCGCCCGCGGCACCAGACCGTGGATCGCCCTCCGATGCAGCATATCCTCGAACCCGACGTCGCACTGCCCGAGTGGCTCTCGGCGCGGGGACAGCCGACGTGGCGGGCCCGGGTGATCCGGCGCTGGCTCACCGGCGGCAGGGCGGAATCGTTCGACGCGATGACCGATCTGCCGAAGGGCCTGCGGCTCGATCTGACGGCGGCGTTTCGCATCTGGACGACGTCGATCGCGAAACACACGCGGGCGGAAGACGGCACCGAGAAACTGCTCCTCGAGCTCCACGACGGGCAGCGGATCGAGTGCGTTCTCCTGCGCGAGCAGGGGCCGGGCGCCGACGACGCGGGGGCCCGCCGCACCGTGTGCATCAGCTCGCAGGTGGGCTGCGCGATGGGGTGCGTGTTCTGCGCGAGCGGGCTCGACGGCGTGGTGCGCAACCTCACCACGGGCGAGATCATCGAGCAGCTGCTCCGGCTGCAGGCGCTCCTTCCCGCCGGGGAGCGACTCAGCCACATCGTCGTCATGGGCATGGGCGAGCCGCTGGCGAACCTCGACCGCCTGCTGCCGGCACTGTCCTCTGCCCAGGATCCCGACGGCCTCGGCATCTCGCAGCGCCGGATCACGATTTCCACGGTCGGACTGCCACCGGCGATCGACCGGCTCGCGGCGGAGAACCCGTCCTACAACCTCGCCGTGTCGATCCACGCCGCCGACGACGACCTGCGCACGCGGCTGGTGCCGGTCAACAAGTCGATCGGGCTCGTCGAGGTGATGGCCGCAGCGGACCGCTACTGGGAGGCCTCGGGCCGCCGGCTGACATTCGAGTACGTGCTGCTGGGCAGGCTCAACGATCAGCCGGAGCACGCGCACGCCCTCGTCCAGCTGCTCGCTCGCCGCGCCATCCTCGTCAACGTCATTCCCTACAACCGCGTGGCCGGACTGCCCTACGAGGAGCCGACGCAGGCCGACCGGGAGCGGTTCCTCGACATCCTGCGGGCGGCCGGCGTCAACGTGCACGTCCGCCGCCGCAAGGGCGCCCGGATCGACGCGGCCTGCGGCCAGCTCCGCCGCCTCGCCGCCTCCAACGCCTAGGCGAACCAGCCGAGCAGCAGCACGGCGGCGAGCACGAGGCCGAGGATTCCGCCGAGCCACACGGCCCAGTGGATCGCCGCGAAGCGGATCTCGGCCGGATCCTCGTGGTGCGTCGCCGCGAAGATCAGGCTGGCCAGCGCCATCAGGGGCAGGCCGAAGAAGATGCCGGGCACGCGATCGACGAGCGCGGCCAGGACGACGGGCGTCATGAACGTCGGCGTCGCGAATGCGACCAATGAGGTGAGCATGAACTGGCCTCCTTGCCGGTGCGGGACTCGAACGGGGTTTCAGGTGGTGCGGTCGGACCTGGACTTGCGGTCTTCGTCGGTCGGCGTACCGAGCGGGCCGGCCCAGGCGTCGTAGACGACGAGCACGTTGAGCATTCCCGCGAGCATCGTGTACAGCGTGCCGATGTCGAACCAGCGGCCGAGTCGCCGATGCCAGTGCGACACCTGCTCGCCGCGAAACTGCCTGAGCGGCGGCCGGTCGAAGAAGTCCTCGGCATCGATGTCGGGGTCGGAGGCCGCGAGCCTGTCGGCATAGGCGCGGGAGACATACTGCCCGGCGACGAGCGGCGGCGCCATGAACGGGCTGCCGAAGAGCGGCTGCCGCGCGACGCCGTTGAGCTGCAGCGACTGCACGACGGCGGGCAGCGCCACGAGCCCAGCGCCGGCCTGACAGACGAACGGCCAGCGGGTGTCGCCCGGCTTCCACGACGCATACACGACCTTGCCGCCGCCGAGCCACATGCCGGCGAGGAACGTGCCGAGGATCGCGCCCATGAACAGCCGTCCCTTGAAGAGCCGCCCCTGGTAGATCTGCCCGAGCCCGGGCACCGCCCACGACAGGAGTGCCGCCAGCGCCGGATTCCGCAGATCGATGGCGGATCCGTCGTCGGGCGAGACCGCTACGATCCGCGGTGTCGGGTCATGCCTGTCGCGCGTGTGTGCCACCGAATGCCGCTCCCGGAAGAACCCGAGTCTAGGCGATGCGGGGCCCGATCCGAAATCCGCGCGTGATTTTCCGCGCCGGCCGCTCCTGCTACCATCCGCACCATTCCGGAAAGGCCGCCCAGGTTCGCCAGAAGGAACATTCCATGCGGCGTCGCATGCTGTTGCTCGTCGGCCTCGTCGCGCTCACCGGCTGCGGGTGCGGCAGTCGTGCGGCGGGCAACGGCCGCAAACCGGCAGCTGGGAACCGGCCGAAGGGCCCGAAGACGATGGGCAAGTTGCTCGTCAAGGGCTACATCGCCGACCTCGAGAACGGCTCCACGGAAAGCCGCATCGCCGCGGCCCGGGAACTCGCGAACATGGGCGGCGCGGCGAAGGCGGCGCTGCCGGCTCTCCAGCCCCTCACGAAGCACGCCGACGCGAAGCTCAGCGCTGCGGCCGGTGAAGCGATCACGGCGATCAAGCGGGCGCTCGGGAAATAGCGGCTAACCCCACAGCCGCCGCACGACGCGGACCCGTGCGTTCGCGACCGGCTCCGCCGGCTCCTCCGCCACGGGACACGCCGGCGTCCCGGACGAGGGCTCGAGTTCGCGCCAGGCCCGCTCGACGGTCGCCGCGTCGATTCGGCCCAGCCCGTCGCCGGCCGCCGCCGCGAGCGCCAGATGCGCGAGCCGCGCCACCATCCGCGGCACACCCGCGGTGAACCGCGTGAGCGTCGCTGCGGCCTCGGGGGTGAAAATGTCGGCCCGCCCACCCGCCCGCCCCAGCGCCCGCGCGAGGAACCGGACGACGTCGGCCTCGTCCCACGGATGAAGTTCGATGCGCACCGTGGCACGCTCGCGGATCCCCGCGGGCAACCCGGCAACGCCGGTCGGCGTGGCGGTGGCCACCACCGCCACGCGGTTGAACCGCGGTTCGGCCGCACCGATGAGCCGGGCGATGCCGTCGAGGGCGTCGGCCGGGGCGCGGTCGATGTCGTCGAACACCAGTGCCGTCGTCCGTTCCATGAGCGTGTTTTCCCGGAGCCTGTGCTCGAGTTTCTGCCAGGGTCGCACGGGCTCCGCGCGGCTCGCGGCGTCGAGCGGCAGCCGTTCCAGGAGCATCTCGAGCCAATCACCGACGGCCAGCCCCCGCAGGGAGAGGAGGGTCGTCTCGGCCCCGAGCCCGCCCAGTCGGCGCACCGCGACGGCGGCGAGGTGACTCTTCCCCAGGCCCTCCGTCCCCACGACGAGGGCGAACCGCTGCCGCTCCTCGAGCAGCCACTCGAGCCGCGCCAGGGCCTCCTCCTGGGCCGTCCCTGCATGGAACGCGGCGGGCTCGAGCCCGCCGTCGAACGGAGCCGCCGTGAACTGCCAGTGATCGCGTACCATGGCGCGGAGTCTAGCGGCTCGGGCGGTCCGGGTCAGGAGAAGATTCGCCGCCGGAAACACGCCTCGCCGGGGCCTCCATGAGCGAACGTTTCTTCATCGCAGCGCCGCCGCAGGACGGCCGTGCCGAACTCGTCGGCGACGAGGCGCGCCACCTGGCTCGCGTGCTGCGTGCGAAGCCCGGCGACACCGTGTCCGTGTTCGACGGGCGCGGACTCCAGTGGCCCGCGCGGATCGTGGCGATCGGCCGCGACCGGATCGGGCTCGAAGTGGGACCACCGCAGCAGGCGGACGCCGCCCCCTCGAACCTGACGCTCGCCGTGGCCCTTCCCAAGGGGGATCGGCAGAAGTGGATGGTCGAGAAACTGACCGAACTCGGCTGCGCCCGCCTCGTGCCGCTCGTCACGGCGCGCGGCGTCGCCGCAGCCACGCCGGCGGCCATCGAACGGCTCGGACGCGGCGTCATCGAGGCCTGCAAGCAATGCGGACGAAACACGCTCATGGAGATCGCGCCGGCATGCACCGTGGAGTCGCTGCTCGACGGCCTCGATGCCGCCACGTTGGGCCTCGTCGCCGATCCTGCCGGCGGGCCCGCGCCGGCGCTGGTGGGATCGCATGCCGGACCGATTCTCGCGCTCGTGGGGCCGGAGGGCGGGTTCACGGCCGAGGAACTCTCCGCCGCGGAAGCCGCGGGCTGTCGCCGGCTCGCGCTCGCGCCCCACATCCTCCGGATCGAGACCGCGGCCGTCGCACTCGCCGCCGCGGTCTGGGCGGCCCATGCGGGTCCTGCCGGCCGGGCAGGCCGGGCGTGAAGACGGGCAAGCGGGCCAACGGACGGCGACTAACCCCGCGCGTGCCGCCTGCGTGAGGACGCCGGGGCGAAGTCCGGCGATTCCGGCAAGTTTCGCCATCCGATCGCGCGGCGTCACGGCCCCTGCGGCCGGTTCGCCGAAACCAGTCCATGAGGGCCGGGTCACGACGAGGAGAGACAGATGCGCACGGTCATTGCCTGCCTGCTGGTGGGAATCGTGGGTGCGGCGGCGATGGGCGACGCCGCGGCGGCGTGGCCGTTTCGGCAGATCTGGGAGAAGCGGCGGGCGGAGCTCTACGCCCAGCTGTCGCGCGACGTCACGCGAAAGGTTCACGTGCGGGTCGAGGCCGCGAAACACGACCTCGAAACGGCGCTCGAGGCGCGAGTCGCCGCTGAGGCGGCCACACTCGCCGAGCAGACGCGCACCGATGCGGCGGAACTTGAAAATCTGTTCGATCAGGAGGCCGCCGAACTCGATGCCCGCATCGACAAGGCGCTCGACGCGAAGACCGCCGCCCTCGACGCGCGGTTCGAGAAGGAACAGCGCGACATCGACGCCTCGCTGGCGGGAGAGTCGAAGAAGCTCGCGGCCACGGCCGACGCGCGGCAGCAGGAGACGCTCGCCAGGATCGAGGCGGAGATGAAGCGGATCGAGCGGCAGTCGGCCGCGGAGGTGGAAAAGCTCCTGGCCGCGACCGGGAAGCGGATCGACGGCGAGATGGCGAAGCTCGACGCCGAGATGGCGAACCTGAAGACGCGGCTCGACGGCCAGTTCGCGGCGCTCGCCCGGAAGCTCGAGGCGGAACGGGCGTCAATCCCCGCGCCGCCCCCTCCCCCGCCGCCCCCTGCCGCGCCACCGTCGGAACAGCCCGCCGCAGAGGTCCCGCCGCCGCAGTGAGCCCCGCGGCGTCACTCGCAGCACGGGCAGCGCTGCGGCACGTCGATCACGAGCGTGGCGGCGTATGACGTTTTGTCGAACCCCTCCCCGCGCTCTTCCGGCTTCACGAGGTGGGCGACGACCAGCACCACGTTGCCTTCCCTGGGGGTGAAGCTGCACCGACCGTCGCTGTCGGTCCTGCGCTCATGGGTGCCGTCGAACCCCTCCTCGAGCGTCGCGCCGCGCGGAATGAACGACACGACCTGATCCGCCAGCGGTTCTCCCTTGAAGAGCAGCTGCACGGCGATCGGCTGCCCGGGACCGCATCCCAGCACGGGATGGCTCGCCAGCACGAGCTCGAGTGGATGGCCGAGCGGCCCCGGGAGATCACCGGCCGGCTTGCCCGGCTTGTCGAGCGATTCCGACGCGAGAAAGTAGGTCTTGCCCCCCTTGAATCCCATCGCCCCGTGACGGACCCCCTGCCGGAAGTGGGCGACGCAGTGCAGTCCCTCCACGGCCGGCACGAACCGCCCCGACCAGAAGCCCTCCTTCGGCGCGTACCCCACGTCGGTCATGGCGGGCACGAGGTCGGTTTTCCGGCCGTCGGGGGCGAGCACCTCGACCCGCACCTCGTCGAGCGAACCGACCTTGCCGGCGATCTTGAAGTCGCGGTGGTCGTTGCCGTGGTTGCCGAGGAACAGCCCGACGTGCACCACGTCGTCCGGCTGCACGAGCCGCGGCACCGCCTCGAGCCATGTGTCGTGGGCGAGCGCACCGCACGGGCAGCAGGCCAGGCACCAGAAGAGCGCCGCCGGCAGGAATCGTCGCCCGGTCAATCGTCGGTCAGTCATTGGACACCGCCTCTCCGCCGTTGATGCTGTGGAGCCCCCGATGGAGTGTGGTGTCGGTGTTCTCCGAGAGCACGACGACACGGCCGTCACCGAAGAGCACGTTGGCTCCTCCAGGGTGAAAACTCTTGGGGCCGAAGAATCCGGACCAATGGGCGACATAGTCGGGGATCCGGCTGTTGGGCGGGAGGAACCCGTTGGTGAGCGTGTTGCCCTGCGTGGTGGCCGCCCAGGCCAGCCCCCGGCCGCGCATCGCGGCGCTCGAGGCGCCGCGCCATCCGGTCACCGCCGAATCGGTCGCCCAGGTCGTCACCTTGGCATCGATGTCGGCCGTGGTGGGTGTCGTCGTGTTGGTCTTCAACGTGAGCGGTGGCCCCGCGTTGAAGTAGGTCGATCCATTGAGCGTGTACTGGTAGGGAAAGGACGGCGGAGATCCGACCGGGAAGGTCGTGTCATCGCCGATGCTCCGCACCGCCTCGCTGGCAATCACGGTCTTGGAGAGGCCGTCGGTCACCTGCGACACCTTGACCTTCGAGTTTTCGTAGACGATGCCGTCGGTCGGCTTGCTGAAGTCCCAGTAGGCCTTCCCGCTGCCGTCGGCGGTCGCGCTGCCGATGCTCACCATGTAGTTGTTGCCGCCGTAGGCATAGCCATTCGACTTCTGCACGGCGGGTGCCGGATCGCTCGGGCAGAGCAGCACCGTGATCGGCGTCGCGAAGATCGCCACGAAATCCGCGGCGGGCGCCTGGCCGGTGTACGGACCGGTAAACGGGGTCTTCGTGAAGTCGAGCCGATCGGCGATCGTGGCCTCCTCCACATACGGGAGCAGACGGGCATGGAGAGACCAGCCGGCGGTCGAGCCGGTCCGAATGTCGGTCGGCGGAAACACCCGCTTGGCCGACTCGTAGTTCAAAAGCGAGAGGCCGAACTGCCGCAACTTGCTGCCGCAACTCATGCGGCGGGCCGACTCCCGCGTCGACTGCACCGCCGGCAGGAGGAGCCCGACCAGCACGCCGATGATCGCGATGACGACGAGCAACTCTACGAGCGTGAAGCCGCCGTTGGCACGGCCTTCACGTTTTTCATGCTTTCGATGGTCTGGTCTGAAACCTCGACCGACGGTCTTCTTCCGGACGGTACTCACGATGCACTCACTCCCTGGCGGCGCGTGTGGAGCTGCACCGGATCCCGGATGCGCACGCTGCTGCATCGAAACGGACCCGGCGCGGGCTACTCTGGCGAACGGAGAATTCGCTCAGGCCACGCGAGGAGGAGGTGCTTGGGGAGCGGCGGCCGGGCCGTCGTCGATCTCATCGACGAGCCCGATCCAGGCCAGCACCGGACACTCGAGGGAGGTTTCGACGGCAGGCGGAGGCAGCGCCCCGGCTGCGGCACACCACTGGGCCACGACCCCGCCGCAGGCGAGCATCGCCCGCAGCACGACGACCCGATCGCTCCGCCCTCGCGGCCGGCCGTTTTCGGGAGCCGCTGGTTCAGCCTGCGCCGATGATTCGCCGGAGCAGTCGGTCGATGCGCTCTCGGACGTGGCGACTGAGCCGTCGAGGCACGACGCCGCGAGTTGATCGACCGCGCAGCAGGACGTGGACTCTTGCCGTTCACAGCATGATCGGGGCTTCGAGACTGCACAGCAGGAGGAGGGCTTTTCGACGCCCGTCGGCGCCGCCACCCTCCTCTGCAGGGCGGCGATCACCTCCGGCTCGATCCGTCGGGCCCGGGCCCAGGCCAGCAGTTCGGCCGGCGTGTTGCAGCAGCAGTTTGAAAAGCACTGCTCCGCCGTCGCGCAGCCGCAGGGCTTGTCCATGCACGGAAACGGCCGTGACCGATCCTTGCCGGCCAGGCGCTTCGCGGCCGCCGAACCGGGCTCCGACGGCCCCACGCCGCCCAGCGGCAACGGCAGCCCCGACACGACCAGCGCGTATCCCAGCGTGGCCAGCCAGATCGTCGCCCGGCGAAAAGGTGTGTCGCGCGGCATCGGATCGATCCTACCCACCCGCGAACCGGCCTGCCAGTTTTCGGAAACCGGGTCCGCGAGGCGGCTGCAGACCGCCTACAACGCCTGCACGCCCGCGATCGCGGCGGCGAGTTCCGGCTCGGCGCCCACGCCGTCCACAGGGTCGAGTCCGAGCCAGCCGCGGTAGCCCTGCTCCTCGAGCGCGGCGAGCACGCTCGGCAGATCAACCTCGCCGCTGCCGAGGATCACCGCCCGGCCACGTCCCCTGAAGGCGCCGCGGATCGCGTCGGTCGCATGCACGTGGCCGATGTGGCCGGCCAGCTTCTCGACGGCGGCGACCGGGTCGTGGCCATGCACCACGAGGGATCCGGTCACGAGGTGGCAGGCGATGCCGCCCTCCGGCAGCGCCGCGAGCAGCCGCACGAGATCCTCCGGGCTCGATCGCCCGGCCTCGACGCACAGCGTGGCGCCCACACGTTCGCCCCAGGCGGCCAGATCTCCGAGCACGTCCACGAGCAGCCGCCAGCGCGGATCGACGGGGGCGTCGGCCGCCACCGGCGGCGGGATGTCGCCCACGTGGTTGAGCACGATGCCCGCGCCGAGCGCATGGGCCACTTCGAGCGCCGACTTCGTCGCCGCGATCCGACCCTCGAGCCGTTCGGCGTCGGCATAACCGCCGCGGGTGGGAAATGCCGTCGCCGCCACCGCGAGCCCCTCGTCGGCCAGCCACTTGCGGATCTGCCGGATGCCGCTCTGCGACACCTGCTCGGCGGAAACACCCGAGCGCAGGTCGAGCTCCACACCCTTCAGCCCGAGCGCACGGGCCTTGCGGAAGGAGGCCCGCAGATCGCGCGACAGCGCGGCCGCCGGCACGCTCAGGCGGGAGGTTTCCATGGCGCTGGAAGGGGGCTCGGGAACAAGTTCGGTGCGATGTCGCGACGGCCGGGAGCGGATTGTATCCTGCCGGGCATGCATCCCCTCGCTCGCGTGACTGCCGAACTCGAAAGGCTCATGCCCCTGCGGCTGGCCGCCGACTGGGACACCGTCGGGCTGCTCGTCGCGCCCAGGCGCTCGAACGTGGCGCGGGTGATGACCTGCCTGACGCTCACGCCCGCCGTGGCGGCCGAGGCCGCCGGAGCCGGCGTCGATCTCGTGATCTCCCACCACCCTCTGCCGTTTCGCCCGGTGCCGCGACTCACCACCGACTCCGACACCGGCCGCGCCCTGCTCGAACTCGTGGGCGCCGGGATCGGTGTCTGGAGCGGGCACACGGCATGGGACTCGGCCGCCGGGGGAATCAACGACCAGCTCGCGACGCTGCTCGACCTGGAACGGATCGCGCCGCTGGTGCCGGACGAGATTTCGCCGCTGGCCGGCGTGGGCCGGGCCGGCTCGGCGCCGCCGGGAGTCACGGTTCGCGAACTCGCCCGGCGGGCCGGCGCGGCCCTCGGGGTCTCGGCCGTCCAACTGGCCGGCCTCGTCGATCGGGACGCGGGACGGGTCGGAATCGTGTGTGGCTCGGGAGCGGATCTCGTGGCCGACGTCGCACGGGCGGAGTGCGACACGTTCCTCACGGGCGAACTCAAGCTCCACGACGCGCTGGCGGCCGTCTCCCACGGGCTGGCGGTGATCGCGGTCGGCCACCACGCCAGCGAGCGGTTCTCGCTGGACGTCCTCGGCCGCCGCCTCGTCGAGGCGTTGCCGGGGCTCGCATGGACGCCGAGCGCCGCCGACACCGACCCGTTGTCGTGGCAGCCGATTTGATCGGCGGTCCGTGGCCCCTACACTTGCAGGGTGTCTCGACCACCGTGGCCCGGGCGGATTCCCGTGAAACGCTTCCTCACCGCCCTGCCTGTCTACAACGAGGCCGCCCACGTCTCCGGGGTGCTCGACGAGGTGCTGCGGTTCACGCCGGACGTGCTCGTCGTGGATGACGGCTCGACCGACGGCACGGCCGATCTGCTGCGCGAGCGGGGCGATGTCCGCGTCGTGCGCCATCCGGAAAACAGGGGCTACGGCGCGGCGCTGGCGACGGCGTTCCAGACCGCCCGAGACGGTGACTGGGAGGGCCTCGTGACGATCGACTGCGACGGCCAGCACCAGCCGGGGCTGATTCCCGACTTCGCGGCGGCGCTCGGTGAACGGCGGGCCGACATCGTGAGCGGCAGTCGCTACCTCGCCAGTTTTCCCGGCGATACGCCCCCGCCCGTCGCCCGCCGGCGGATCAACGCCGAGATCACCGAAGAGATCAACGCCCGGCTGGGCCTCGCGCTCACCGACGCGTTCTGCGGGTTCAAGGCATACTCCCGCCGCGCCCTCGAGCGGCTGCGGCCGACCGAGACCGGCTACGCGATGCCGCTCGAGGTCTGGGTGCAGGCGGCCGCGGCCGGGCTGGCGGTGGTGGAACTGCCCGTGCCCCTCGTGTACCTCGACCTGGCGCGGAGTTTCGGGGGCGCACTGGACGATGCGGCGACGCGTCTGGCCTACTACCGCCGCGTGCTCGAACGAGCGGAGTCGGCCGTGGCGGCCGCGGCGGGCGCGGCGACCTGATCGCGGCCGACCGTTCATGCCCCCATCCCGCAGCACGCCGAGGCCCCCCGAGCGATCGGGCGAAAGGCTTCTCGATCCGCCGGTCCATCCGACCGCGACGCATCCGGCCGACTCGATCGAGACGCTCGTGGACAACAACCGGCTCCTGCGGGCCGCGTTCGACACCCGGATCGGCGACCTCAAGCTCTGGGAGCTCGTCGCCGCGACCCGCCGTGAGGTGCTCACCGTCGCGGCGGAGTACACGCAGAGCTACCGCGACGCCGATCGGCCCACCGACGTGGCGGACTGGATCGCCCGCCCGATCGTGATGGGAGGCCATCAGCCGGAACTCTTCCACCCGGGTGTGTGGCTCAAGAACGGCGCCCTCGACGCGTACGCCCGCGCCGTGTCGGGCACCGCGATCAATCTGGTGGTGGACACCGACCGCTGTGTCCACGCGGGTGTGGCCGTTCCGGTGGGCACGCCGCGGGAAGCGCATCTCGAACAGGTGCCGTTCGACGCCCCCGCACCGGAGATGGCATGGGAGGAGCGGCCGATCCTCGACCGCGACCTGTTCGCGTCGTTCGGGCCGCGGGCCACCGCCCTCCTCGCGCCGCTCGAGCCCAACCCGATCCTGCGGCGCTGGTGGCCGCTGGCGGTGGAACGCGCGGCCGAGTGCCACCGGCTCGGCCTGGCGCTGGCGCAGGCGCGGCACGCCCTCGAGGAACGGTTCGGCTGGGAAACGCTGGAGGTGCCGGTGAGCGAACTGGTGCGCCTGCCCACGGTGATGGTGTTCACCGGCTGGCTCCTCGCGCACGGGCGACAGTTCCACGAGGCCTACAACGCCGCCCTCGCGGGCTACCGGCGCCTCCACAGGGTCCGCGGCCGCGGTCGGCCGATGGCCGATCTCGCGCTGCGGACGGAGTCGCCCGGCGAGGAGCCGTGGTTCGAGCTGCCGTGGTGGATCTGGTCGCGCGACGACCCGCGCCGCCGCCGCGTGTTCGCCAGCGTCGGCGATGCCGGCACGCTCACGCTCTCCGACCTCGAAACGGTGCGGGTCGAGCTGCCGATCTCGCCCGACACGTCGCCCGCCAAATGGGTGGATGCGCTGTCGCGGCTGGAGGAGCATGCGGTCAGGCTGCGGCCCCGCGCGATCGTGACGACGATGCTCGCGCGGCTGATGATCTCCGACGTCTTCGTGCACGGCATCGGCGGCGCCGCATACGACCAGCTCACCGATGCGATCGTCCGCCAACTCACCGGCTGCGATCCGCCGCGCCATGCGGTGGTGTCCGGCACGCTGCGGATGCCGGTGGAGGGAATGTTCCCCGAACTCTCCACCTCCGACCCGGCGGCGGACCTCGCCGCGGTGCACCGGCTGCTCCGCGACCTCGAGTTTCATCCCGAGCGGCACCTCGAGCCGCTCGAGCGCCAGCCGGAGGCGGTGCGCGATCTGGTCCGCCGCAAGCGACACTGGATCGACACCCATCCCACGGTCACGCTGTCGCGGCGCCGCTGCCACGAGATCCGCGCCGTCAACGCGGAACTCCAGCCCCACGTGGACGCGCTGCGCTGCGCGGCGCTCGATCGGGTCGGACCGCTCGCCGCGAGTCGTCGGGCCCGCGACGTGCTGCGATCCCGCGCGCATCCGTGGTGTTTTTTCCCGGAAAAGACGCTGCGGTCGTTCCTGCTACTGGAAACCGACTGAAAATCCCCATATCTTGTCGAGCAACGGACTGTTTCTGAGGCACTCCAGGGAAAGGAGCGACCATGGGTCGGAGAGATCGTTCCCCGCAGCGTTCAGCGGGGCGGGCGGCGGATCGGGGCACGGCGCGCCACTCCACGGCGCGGGTCGTGCGTGCGGTCAAAGCCGCGTCCAAGGCGGCGACGCAGCCCCGGAAATCGGCCTCGAAGGCGGTGGCCACGATCGAGATCCGCCCGGCCGGCACCGTCGTCAGCCGGCGGCCGGCGGCGAAACGGGCCGCGATTCGTCACCTGCCGGAACATCCGGTCCTCCCCCTCAAGCCGCCGGCCTGGATGCTCGAGGAGTGCCGCGTCGCCCCGGCCCGGGCGGGTGATCAGAACGAGATCCTCCAGCTGCTCTCCGGCCTGCCCACCCCGCCCACGAAGGCCGAATTCCACGCCGCCGTCGATCATCCCGACCACGACGCGGCCAACCGGCTCGTCGCCCGGCTCGCCGGCAGGATCGTCGGGCATGTCGAGATCATGCCGCGGACCATGCTCCTCGACGGTGTGCCGCTCTGTGCGGCCGCGATCGACCGGGTTGCGGTGCTGCCCGAATGCCGGGGTGCCGGACATGGGCAGCGTCTGGTGCGTGCGGCCGAGGACCGGATGCGGCAGATCGGCGCCTGGGTGGGGCTGTCTCGGACCCGCATCGCCCCCTCCTTTCACGAGCTCGGCTGGGCCGTGCTCGGCCGCGACGGCGCGACGCCCGGGCGGCCCACCGAAATTCTCGCCCGCCTGCTCGAAGCACCGCAGCGGACGGGAGAGCCCGTGACGATGCGGCAGTGGCGGCACGTCGAGCTCCCGGCGATCCTGCGCATCTACAGGCAGAATGCGTCCCGGTTCGTCGGCCCGCTCGACCGCAGCGAAGCGTATTCGCGCTGGCTGATCAGCCGCGGTGCGTTCGACTCGCTGCTCGTGGCGCTCGTGGGCCATGACCGCTACGACCTGCACGAGACGACGGCGAGAATCGTCGGCTACTGCATCCAGTCGGGCAACCGGGTCCTCGAACTCATGGCCGATCCGGAGTTCCCGGGGCTGGAACGGGAGATCCTGGCCCGCGTGTGCGCCGAGGCGGTCGAGAACGATCGACAGGAGATCGTGTTCGAGTCGGCGGCCGCCGATCCACTCCACGCCGCGGTCACCGGCGGCGACCAGGCCGGAGCGCCGCAGCCCGGCGAGCGCATGATCGTCGCCAAGTTGTTTCGTCCGCTCGAGGCGCTCGAGGCGCTCGTGCCCCTGTTCGCGAAGCGGTTCGCCGAGACCGGGATCCGCGAGCCGGTGGAACTGGGGCTCGAGGCCCCCAATTTCCGCGGCTCGATCATCGTCGCCGACTCCAAGGGCGAGCCGAAGGCGACGGTTCAGGCCGGTCGCGTGGGCCGCAGTTACCTGCGGCTGGGTGCGGACGAACTCACCCGACTCGTGCTCGGCCAGTGTGATCCGCAGGAGGCCGTCGCCGCCGGACGGATGGAGCCCTCGACACAGGTCGCGGTCAGGCTCGCCTCCCAGTTGTTCCCGAGGAGTCCGCTCTGGTGTCCGATGTGGGACGACGTGCCCGCGTGAGTCGACGGCAGGCGGGCGTCACAGGGCGTGCGCGGCATGATGCCGGCAGCGCCGCGTGGATCCGCCTGCTGTGGCTGTTCGTCGCCACCGGCATCGTGGGATGGATCGCCGCAGATGGTTCTTCCCGCCACGGCGCGATCCGGGCGCCCGCGGTGGTTGGCGACCCCGTTCGCGACCTCGAGCGGGAGGCCGAGCGGACGGGCCGGGCGGCCTGGGGCCACTGGGGCCAGCGGCCGGATCGCTACGTCGAATGGTCGAACCATTCCAATCGTCTGATCCCGATCTACACGTTCGGGCTCCTGCTGGATGGCGTCGCCGGGCCGAACAGCCCATACCGTGATCCGGTGAGGATCGAGTCGCTCTACGGCCGCCTGCCGGAGGGCACGCTCAACCCCGACGCCGACTACTGCGACCAGACCGACGTGCACCGCCTGCAACTCGCGGCCGTCGAGGCCGGGAAGCGGCGGATCATCCTCGTCGTCTTCGACGGCCTCGACTGGACGACGACCCGCACCGCGGCGATCGCGACGACCGGCCGCGTGGCGTACGACTCCGGCCGCGGCACCGGCCTCTCGTTCCAGGACTACTCCGCCGCGCCGACCGACTTCGGATTCTGCGTGACGAGCCCCGCGAACGACGGCACCACGTTCGACGTCGACGCCCAGTCGCTCGAGAATCCCGGCGGAAAGACCGGGGGCGGATACGATGCCGCGCTCGGCGGCACGACGCCGTGGCAGACCCGCGTGGACCTGCGCTACCTCACCGGCCGCAGCCGCGAGCGGCCGCACGCCGTCACCGATTCGGCGGCCTCGGCCACGTCGCTGTGCACGGGCCGCAAGACCTACAACGACGCCATCAACGTCGATCCGGACGGCAGGCCCCTGGAACCGCTCGCCGTGACGCTGCAAAAGCGGGGCTGGGCCGTCGGGGCGGTGTCGAGCGTGCCGGTGTCGCACGCGACGCCAGCGTGTGCCTACGCCACGAACGTCAGCCGCGACGACTACCAGGACATCGCCCGCGACATGCTCGGACTGCCATCCATCACCCATCGCACCGAGCCGCTTTCCGGCCTCGACGTACTCGTCGGCGGCGGTTTCGGCGTCGATGCCCGCGACGACAAGGGGCAGGGTGCGAACTTCGAGCCGGGGAACAAGTACGTCGCCGAATCGACCCTCCGCGCGATCGACATGGTCGGCGGCGGCCGCTATCGGCTCGCCCTGCGCACGCCGGGGAAGCGCGGCGGCGACGTGCTCGCGGAGGCCGCGCGGGCGTGCCTCACCGACGGGAACCGGCTGTTCGGATTTTTCGGCGCGGGCGAAGGGCATCTGCCATTCGCGACCGCCGACGGCGGCTACGACCCGGTGGTCGTGGAGCCGGAGAAACGGGAGCAGTTCGAGGGGCTGAAGAAGAAGTACTCGCCGCCGATCCGGTACACGGCCGCCGATCTCCTCGAGAACCCGACGCTCGCCGAGATGGCGACGGCCGCCCTCGACGTGCTCGCCGCCCGCGGCCCGTTCTGGCTGATGGTGGAGGCGGGCGACGTCGACTGGGCCTGCCACGCCAACAACATCGACAACTGCATCGGCGCCGTGAAGAGCGGCGACGCGGCCGTGCGGGCTGTTTTTCGCTGGATCGAGTCGCACGGAGGCTGGGCCGACACCGCGGTGATCGTGACAAGCGACCACGGACACCTGTTCGTGCTCACCGACCCCGCCGCATTCGCGCGGGAGTAGCGTCGTCCCGCGCCGGCATCAGGCATGCCCGCGGGCGCCGGCCAGCCACTCGTCGGCCCACGTGCGGACGCGGTCGACGCCCTTGCGGTGGCAGAAGTCGCCGAGCGTTTCGGCGGGCTTCCGCTCCGCCTTGTAGCAGGCGAGGACGGCCGTGATCTCGCGGGAAAGCTCCTCGAACGGCACGACGTCCTTGTACTGGGTGTTGAGCCGGTCGCCGAGCAACCGGCCGCCGAGAAAGATCGTGTACTTGCCGAGCGTGCGGCCCACGATCCCGATGTCGGAGTTGTAAGGACGGGCGCAGGCGTTGGGGCAGCCCGTCATGCGGAGCGTGAAGGCCTCGCTGGAGAGGCCGAGTTTCGCCACCTCGGGCTCGAGGGAGTCGATGAGCCCCGGCAGCACCCGCTCGCTCTCGGCCACGGCCAGGCTGCAGGTCGGCAGGGCCACGCAGGCCATGCTCCAGCGCCGCAGGGTGGAGATCTCCTCGGAGGTCTTCACGCCGTGGTCGTGGAGAATCTTCGCGATCCGCTCGCGGTCGGTGACGGTGAGATCGGTGAACAGCAGGCTCTGGTGGGCCGTGATCCGCACGCCCGGCTTGATCTCCCGCAGGATCCGGCGGAGCGCCGTCTTGAGCCTGAAGTCGCCCGTGTCGTGGACGCGGCCGTTCTCGACGTTGAAGCCGTAGAAGAATTTTCCGTCGCCCTGCTCGTGCCAGCCGATGTGGTCGTCGAAGCCGTGGACGTCGGCGGGGTGGCAGGGGGCGAGCGGCTTGCCGAAGTACTCTTCCACCTTCTTCCGAAAGTTCTCCAGGCCCATGGTGTGGATCGTGTACTTGAGCCGGGCGGTCTTCCGGTCGGAGCGGTTGCCGAAGTCGCGCTGCACCTTCACGATCGCCTCGGCGATCGCGAGCACGTCCTCCGGCGGCACGAAGCCCAGACGCTTTGCGAGCGCGGGAAAGGTCTTCGCGGCGCTCGGCGTCACGCCCATGCCGCCGCCGGCGAGCACGTTGTAGCCCAGGATCTTTCCGTTCTCGTGCACCGTGATGAAGCCGAGGTCGTTGGCGTAGACGTCGGTGCAGTTGTCCTCGGGGAGCGCGAAGGCGGTCTTGAACTTGCGCGGGAGGTAGGTCGGGCCGTAGATCGGCTCGATGACATCCGGGCCGCCGGCCACCTTCTCCTGCTCGCCGGTCTCGGGGTTCGTGAGCCAGATCTCGTAATAGGCCCGGGTCCGCGGGGCGAGGTGCCGCGCAAGCTCGTCGAGCTTCGCCTGCATCTGCTCGCGGACGGGATTGCCATGGAGCGGCGCCGGGCAGCACATGATGTTGCGCTCGACGTCGCCGCAGGCGGCGAGCGTCGTCAGGTGGTTGGCATGCACCTTCTGCATGAACTCCCTGAGCTCCCCCTTCACCACGCCGTGATGCTGGATCGACTGCCTGGTCGTGAGCCGGATCGTTCCGTTGCCGAGCTCGTCCCCCATGTCGATCGCGGCGAGGAGCTGCTCGGCGGTGAGCTTGCCGCCGGGCACCACGGTGCGAATCATGAACGAGATCTGCCGCTCGCTCTTCTTGCCGTCGACGGCCTTGCGGGTCTCGCGGTCGTCCTGCTGGTAGGTGCCGTGATTCTTGAGCAGCTGCACCGACCCCTTCCCGAAGCCGGGCGCCCCATCCGCCAATTCCTTGGCGATGTCGCCCCGCAGGTAGTTGCTGGCCGTCTTGGCGACCTCGACGGCACTCGGCTTGGCGGCGGACGCGGGCGTTTCGTCGGACATGGGTTCCTCGTTTCGGATCCTGAAACAGGCGATTTAGGATAGGCGATCGGCCTCGGCAGGGCGACACGGGACGCGGAACCAACCGTGGCGGACAGAAACGGCCCTTTCATCGCCCCTCGACGATGGCCACCGGCTGGGGCTGACGGAAGGAGATTTTCTGATGGGATACCTCATGTTCTACGTCGCCGCGATCGCGGCCTGCCTGCTCTGGTCGGCCGCGTTCGTGGCCGCGGCGGCCCGCACCGAGCGCGTCTGGGTTCGACGGCTCCTCACGGCCATCGCCGTCGTCGTGCCGCCGCTCGCGCTCTCGCCATGGGTGGGGCTCACGGGCGTGCTCGCCTTCGGCACGAAACTCGCGACCAACTGGTTCGCACCGACCGTGTTCGCATTCATCTCGGCGGTGATCGGCGGGCTCTGGATCCGCGCGGCTGGCCTGGGACGCGCATCGACCGGCAGGTTCGTCGCGGCGGCGTGGCCGGTCGTGGGCCTCGCGGCAATGTTCGTGATGGCGAAGATGGTCGCATTCGGCACGCTGCTGTGCATCGACAACGCCGTCGCGGCCGAGGGACGCGCCCTGCAGATCGAGGCAGCCCAGCTCATGCAGTCGGCTCTGCCCCCTGCGCCGGCTGCAGACGACGACGCGGCACCGCTCTATCTGCGGGCGTTCGAGGCGCTCGGGGCTGATACCGCGTTTCGCGACGATGGGTCGCCGGTATCTCGCCCGGTGGCGGCCGACATCGCCTCGCAGGAGGTCTCCGCGATTCTCGCGCGGCATGCCGGCACGCTCGACCTCGTGCGGCGGGCCGCCGACCGCACTGGCTGCCGGTTTCAACGCGACTGGACTCGGCCGTCGATCTCGATGCTCCTGCCGGAAGTGCAGCAGATGCGCCAGGCAACGCGTCTCCTCTCCCTCGCCGCCCGCCACGAAGCCGCCGATGGCGACGCGGCCGCAGCACTCCGTGACATCGTCCGCATCCATCGCCTCGGGATGCACGCCGCGGGCGAGCCGATCCTGATCTGCGGTCTCGTCGGTCAGGCCACCGAAGCGCTGGCCCTGCAGACACTCGCAGACGTCCTGCCGCAACTCGAGCAGAAAGATCTCGCGATTCTCGACGGGCCCGCGGTGCGCGACTTTCTGGGAACGCCACTCTCGTATCAACGGCACTTTCTCGGCGAGGAGGCGTTCGGGCTCGCCATGCTCGGTGATCTCGCGGATGGCAGGCACGGCATGTCGACGCTCGGCCTGCTCAACTCGTTGAACGGCCCTCCGGCCAACGAATGGCTGTTCGCGGAGCCGCTCTCGCTCCTGTTTCGCTGCTTTCTGCTCCCCGCCGACATCGCCGGCTACCGAATGCACATGCAGCGCTACCAGCATGTCATCGCTGCGAACGTGACCGCGCGGCCGTATTCCGAGTTCACGAAGCAGCTCGATGAACTCTCCGACGGGGCCGCGCTCCGGCGCGCCGGGATCATCACGTCGCTGATGGCGCCGGCACTGGCGAGCGTCCTGAAGTCGGAGCTGAAGGGACGGGCCCTGCACCGTGCGGCCGAAGTGCTCGTGGCGGCCACCGGGGCGCGGCTCGCGGGCGGCGGGATTCCGGACACCATCGAGGCGCTCGTGCCGCAAAACCTTCCGGCCGTGCCCCGCGATCCGTTCACCGACGGCAAGCCGCTCCTCGCCAAACGTGCCGCCGGTGCTTGGATCGTCTGGTCGGTCGGCCCCGACGGCGAGGACGACGGTGGCCCTGTGCCGGCCGGCGCCGATGCCGAGGCCGGCAACGACGACGTCGGCCTACGGCTCGCGTTCTGACACGGACGGCAGATCGAAGTCGCCGGTTCTGTCGCGCCACACGCAGTGGACGTGGTTCGCGGGATTCCCGTCGGCATCGGGCTGGTTGTTCACGAATTCGATACTGAACGAAGGGCCTTCGATCCGGTAGGCGTGGCCGATGCCCGGCTCGAGCGGACCCAGCCAGGCGAACCGCACGGCATCCCAGCCGCCGGCCGCCGTCTCGATCAGACGCAGTCGCTCGGCCGCCACGACGTCCGGCATGACGCCGGCGTAGGTGTCGACGAGCGCGTGCAGCACGTCGCGCTGCGCTGGCTCGAGGTCGGCATGGGCGATGCCTGCCGGCGGCTCCGTCGCGGGCTGCGGCTTGCCCGCCGCCCGGATCTCACGCGGCGCTTCCGCCGCGATCACGGCCTTGCCCCGCTGCGTCGCGTCGAGCGACTTCACGAGATCGAACGCGAGCGTTTCCTCGTCCCGCAGCACGCGGTGGCCCGGCTCGGCGAGGCCGGCGAACGTCGTCCGGACCTCGGCCGGATTGGCCCCGAGGAACTGCGGCGTCGAATCGACGACGACGCCGTCGCGGACGGTGACGTTCAACGAGAGGTGATGCCCCTCGACCGACAGCCCCCACGTGCCGGTGTCGGCGGGCGTGCCGAACACCGTGAAAAAATACCGCTTCGGATCGCGGATATTCCTGGCGCGGCTTCCCTCGAGCCGCCGCAGGATCTCGTCGAGGCTCATGATCGCGACCGATTTCTGATAGCCGCTCTGCGAGACGGCCGATCGCAGCAGGGCGAGCGCGGCTGTCTCCTGCGCCGGCGTCATGTCACGGAGCTGCACGCCTTTGCGTTGCGGCTTCGGCACGAAGTGCCACTCGACGCGCGTCGCCTCGCCGAAGGGGCGCGCGGCGCGAGCCCGCTGGTCTGCGTCGAGCGTGGCGATCCACCCGGCGGCGGCTTCGGTGAGCGGCACGACCGCGGTCGCCGGCTGGGCGCCGCGGATGCGCACCGCGGCGACGAGGATCACGATCGCGGACACGGCCGGCACGATCCCGCGGAGACGGTGCTGCATGTCGCGCTTTTCCCGAAGGTCAGTCGTGGCCGCGCTGCGGATCGCGGTCATGATGGGCCTGATCGACGTGCACGTGCACGTCGGGAGTGGACTGAAAATACTCTGCCCAGGCCGCTTCCGACACCCCGGCCCCGTCGAGATACAGATTGCGGAGCCTCGGCATCCGCGAGAGTGCGGCGAGCCCTGTGTCGCCGATCGGCACGTCGATCAGGTGCAACGACCGCAGGTGCTCGAGGTCCGCGATCGTGCCCGCCACCTCCGCACCGGCCCGCGCGAGCTCCGCGCCACCGAGCCGCAGGCTCCGCAAGTCGGGGAGCTGTCGCAGGGCACGGATCCCGGCGGGCGTGCAGGCGGCCTGCGGCACGTTGAGATCGCGCAGGGTCGCGCAGCGACCGAGCGCCTCGAACCCCGCATCGGAAAGCGGCGACTGCCGGAGCACGAGCCGCTCGATGTCGGGCAGCCCTGCGAGCAGATCGGCCCGGGAATCGTCCGCCACGCCGGCGTTCAGGATCAGCTCGCGCAGGCCGGCGAGGCCCCGCAGCGACTCCCATTCGGCATCCGTCAGTCGCGTCTCCGCCACGATCCGCGAAGCAACCCCGCGCCGCACAGCCGTCACCTGCTCGCCGAGAGTCGTCCGCGGGCCGGGCGCGGCATCCTCTCGCCGAAAGGCGGGCGGCCCTTCACAGCCGATCGCACCTCCGCAACCGGCCACGAGCAGCGCGACGCTCATGAGCCTCCTCACGAAGGCCCGCTCCGGCGGTGAATGGTCGATGGCATGCGCACACCCGACAGGTCTGGCCCGGCGGTCAGCCGACGACCGGATTGTGCAACCCTGCCGTCGCAGTCCGCAAGACGGCATGACGGCGCCCGTGTAGGCTGATGTGGACGGACCTCACCGCGCCACGATCTCTCCATGAGTGACGTTCCCGATCCGTTTCGCGAGGCCCGCCGCGATCGCGGCGTGCTCGGGCTGCCGACCGACGGGGAGACGATCCCGATGATCCTCCGCCACGAGGAGGTGCGGAAGGCGGCCAAGGACTGGAAGACGTTCAGCTCCGACGCGCCGTTTCGTGTGCCGATCCCCGCGGAGGAGCACCTCCGCAGCGTGCGGCAGCTGCCGATCGAGACCGACCCGCCTCTCCACACGGAATATCGCGAACTCGTCGAGCCCTTCTTCCTGCGGGCGAAGCAGCCGGCCTTCGTCGCCC
>Ga0136644_10000440_pt1 | contig 33119 bp, 27 predicted proteins | sample C_130820_EF_Meta_FD_94780 | JGI IMG/M metagenome (GOLD analysis project Ga0136644, IMG submission 94780) | Freshwater microbial communities from Lake Croche, Canada to study carbon cycling - C_130820_EF_MetaG (v2) (version 2) | ecosystem: Environmental > Aquatic > Freshwater > Lake | place...
AAAAAGAAGGAATGGGTATATAAACAAAATCGATATTTTCCTTTTGCACAAGATCCAGTGCTCTTTTTCTAAGTTGAAAAAAAGAACGCAAACCAATGTCTCCAATCAATCTTGGTTTTGTAACTTTTAGTGCAGTCACTTTTTCAATTCTCTGCTCTTGCGGGACTAATTGATGCAAATTCCAATCCAACCCCTCCTCATAAAACTTTTCATCAACAGTTAATATAATCGGCTCCCATCCAAAGGAGGGTAAATGCATGGCAAACAGCCGGGATCTGTGAACAGCAGCCAGATTTGAAGGGGGGTAATGGGGAGAAATAATCAGTATTTTACGCATGGGCTGTAAGGTTATTCAATAAGTCAATCAATTGTACAGATTCCTTCTCCCAATTATATTTTTCTAACGCAAGTTTAGCAGACTCAATTTGTTGCTGTAATAGAATTTCCGGGTTTGCTATATATTTTTTTAAGATATCAGCAAGTTCACCGGCGTTGCCTCTTTTAAAAACAGAACCTACGTAAGGATGCTCATGGTGAAACATCATTTGTGCTTTTGTATCTGTATAAACAATTGCAATACCCGCTAATAAATACATGAATATTTTATTCGTAAGACAAATTTCTCTGTTAAAGAGAAAATCATCTTCACAAGCCAGTCCAATATGGTGTTGTGAGGCTAAGGATGGAATATCTTTTTCATTAAGAGGTAACAAAAAACAGACCTGATTCCGATTAAGCTTCTTATTATCAATTAATGCTAAAAAATAGCCTTTTATTTCCTCACTACAATTACCAAGTAAACTCAAAGAAACACTGTTTTCAGGCATTAAAGACATTGCTTCTATAACCGTTTCTAAGCCTCTTCGTGATCCAACAAACTGGGAAAACCAGAAAAGTTTTAATGGCAATTGAGGTAAAGTTACATGATCAAAATTTAGCGGGGAATAAGAAAGATTAAAGCAGTTATTAATGGTATAGATTTTAATTGTGGGATGTAATAGACGATATTGATCAGCAATTAGAGGGCTTGCTGCTGTAGCATAGTTTACAGTTGAAAGAAATTTGTTTTGTACACACAACACCCTTAAATATCCCAAAGTACCGGTTACGAATTCGCCAGGATGATAATCTTCAAAATCAAACAAACATTGAGTTCCATATTTTTTTGCAGCTGATACTATTGCAGGAAGTGCACCTAGGTTATGACCTATATAAAGGACGGCGGGATGCTTACATGCCTCTTTTTGAAGTTCCTGACTAAATAAAACATGTGAACGAATAGCGGCATTTAAAAAATCACCAAACAGAAGAAAAAGATAATGATACAGTTTCATTCTTACTCTGGCAAAATAATGCTTTTTAGAATTCTTCTGAGGATGGTATCCAATTCTTACCCAATCAATATTAGTATTTTTCGAAAACAGGTTTCTATCAAATTCATCAGCCCAAGGAGATAATGGAGCATATATCACCTTAACTAGGTATTGGGCATTCGCTAATGCAATGGCAACCTTCAACATTCTTGGATTGGCAGAAGGCTGACCGGATGTAACTAAAACAATTTGTTTATTTAAGGTTTTCAAAATACAAATTTCCTTTTACTGAGAAGACTTAAAGGCCAAGCGTTAAAAAACACATAAGCGAAATTTATAACAAATTTGAATTTTAAAGTTGCAGATATTGTTTCGCGATTACTTTAATATCAAATAACTTTTCAGCATAGGCTCTTATATCTTGTCTATCTATTAGTGCTGACTTTTTAATACTAGTTATCATTTCGTCTAAAGAATCAACCTTGAAACCGGTAATTCCGTCCGCAATCACTTCATTTACCGAACCAATTTTAAAACCAATAACAGGGGTTCCACAAGCCATGGCTTCTACCATCACCATTCCAAAAGGTTCATTCCATTCAATAGCAAATAATAAAGCTTTTGAAATACCCAAATAATGGTTTTTTTGTTCATCATTTACTGCTCCTACATATTTGATTTGTTCACCATCAATATGGGGCTCTATTTCATTTTTAAAATAAGCAAGTTCATCTTTCAATGGAGATTTATTACCTGCGATGATAAGTTTATCACCTGTAGTTTTTACAACTTTAATAGCTGTATGTAAACCCTTAACTTTTTCTATTCTGCCTAAAAATATTAATGGAGCATCAGCACCAACTTCTGGCTGTAAGTTATATTTTGAAAAATCAATGGCATTATATACAACTTCCCATCTTCCACCAGCCGCTACCCTACTAATCAAATTTTGACTGCAACCGGTAAATACCATGTTTTTTGAAGGCAACTGATTGATTTTCTGGATATTTTTACTGCTAATTTCCCTACCATAGGTCATGATCTTTTTAACCGGATTGTTTAATACAGGAAGCAAATAGGCGAGTCTACCAAAATTGTGGATCAGGTCAAATTTTTTTCGATTATTCCATAAAAATTTCCAAGCAGTTGGAATAGCTAATCTGGCGTCCAACTTTTTAGGGGGAAATCCTTCTTTTCCAAACGAATGTACGGTACAACCTTCCACTTCTGACCCTTCTGTAACCAACAAATGTACTTCATGACCTAATTTACAATATTCCCTAGCGAACATATAAACCAACCTCTCGTGGCCTCCGTACCCCTTGGGAGGTATTAATATACCAGGGTCCATTACTAATAATATCCGCATACTTAAAACAATGAATTATAAAGATTAAAATACTCGTCGGCAACCTCTGAAAATAATTTGGGAGATTTAATATTCAGTTTTAACTCATGGAGTAGCTCTTTGTTACTAGCACAACGCTTCAAAATATTTGATAAAGAAGAAACACTGTTAAGTTCAAAGAGTAACCCATTTACACCATCTGTTAATTGTTCAGCGTTTCCATAAACATTGCTGGCAATTACAGGAATTCCTGCGGCAAATGCTTCCTGAATAACCAAAGGACTCATTTCCGAGAAAGTAGAGCATAGGCATAACGCATCATAAGATTGCATAGTTAAGACAACCTCTTCTTGCTTCAAGAGACCCTTCCACTGTATGTTTTTAAGATGCGCACTACTTGCGCGTAATTCAGATTCATAATCAGCATCTGTAGATTGGCCATATATATCCAATTGAATAGAATACTCAGTCAACTCATTCATTGCCGATATCAAAAGATGAACTCCTTTGAAAGGGCTTAAGCGACCAACAAATATCAAATGAAGAGAGGAAGAAGCTATTTTTGGATGATTTTGATTGCCAAGAACTGGATAAGGTAAACCTTGTGATATATGAGTTATTTTTTTTTCTGAAATTCCATTAGCCAAAAGAACTTCCTTGTACCATTTAGTTAGCACAACCATTTGATTGCAAGAAGCTGCCAATACTTTTAATTTTTTTCCAAGATCATTGAGTATAAAACCTGTTCCCAGCGCAGTACCCACCGGGTGATTCCATTTTCTAGTATCCCATCCAATTTTAAGTAATAAAAGATTGAGGACGGTTAAAATATTTATAAAACGGGAAGGAGATTTAGTATGCAAATAACATTCTGTACACTTTTTTAAGTCAATGATACCATTGCAGGGTAACTTATTTTGGAAAGAAAGCGTTCCTGTAATGCAAGTGTTTATAGAAAGATGAAAAGTCATGATAACCTTTGCACCAAAGCTTTTTGCAGTTTTAATATGATGTAACGTTATCCCATTGCTACCCGCTATTTCCTGAAAATGAACAATATCGGGTTTTTGATTTTCTAATAGTTTCTTAAATATAGCTACTCCTTCCGGCATACGAAATCCCAAAATCAGTGAACGGTCAACCAAAGATGATTCTGCAAACTTGATAACTCTGATGCCGTTGAATGTATATTCTATAGATTCTTGATTACCGTAATTAGGAATAACAACCGTAATTTCTGCTCCTTTTTTAAGCAGTTCATTAGCTAAAGACCAAGTATATACTTCAGTACCTGCAGTCTGTTGAGGCATGAAATGATTTAGTACTAGTAATATTTTCATTCTTTGTTTTGAAGAACCTTTTTCCAGGGGTAATGCCACATTTTATGTCGTACAGGACCCACGAAATGACGTAATGATATTTTAGAATAGTCACTTGAATGTGAAAAAGTAAATGCATCTTTCCCTCCAACAATAAAATCTGTTTTTGGCAAAGCTTTAAAATTCTGTTGTCTTGCTAGAATGTCAAATGCAGTTTGATCTGTCCAATAACCTAATTTATCAGATAAGTACTTTTCCCGAATATATTGAAACACACCAGAAAGGTCTAGTTTAACATTTAAAACTAAAAATCCTAGATTTAATGGTTGCTGATCATTTCCAGATACATAATCATCATCAAAATACCCATTACCTTCATCCACTAGGTACCAATTATCTTTTTTAAATGATGGCAAATATGAATTGAACCCAGAATAAAATAAAATATCTGAATCAGTGAATAATGTTGTGGTAGTGGAAGGATCAATCTCGTCTAATATAATAATTTTTAGAAGCGTTGGAAATTTAATAAATACTTCCGTTGGAATAATATTCATTTTATTAGAAACGTTCTTTAGAATCAGGTTGGGTATTTTATTCAATTCTCTAATTTCATTTTCGGTGTAAGTACCATCATTATAAACAGTCCATTGATTAGGAATACCGATATTTTTATAAAAAGAAACGATAGAATATAATTGATCATGAAACTGTTTCTTCCCCGAAAAACTAACCACATTTAAATCCAGTCTTTTCGTAATAGTATTCAATGATTCTAAAGAAATCTGTTTTGCAAATTGCCGTTTATTAAAAAATGCAATCTTGGTAATTAACATCTTAGTTGCTCTTCCTATCATTATAAATTTCTTCTTTTATTGAAAAACCGCTTTTATGATATCACTGAAAGTAAAACCGGCATGTTTGTAGGCTATTCTAACTTTGTCAAAGCTTAACGTAGACAAATAGTATTTAATTGAATTTAAAAAAAATCTTCGTTTAGATTTTAGCATAAAATAACTCCTTTCCTTTTCAGATAGTGGTAATTCAGGAATTTTTAAGGCATCCACAAAATAAGTGTATCCATTAACAAGGTTACCAAATTTGTTGTTTCGTTCCTGATTATCGTGAATTCTATAATTCAAATAAATGAATGGTATTAAAAGAATCGGCGAATTACTTGTTGTTTTAAAATTAAAATACATATCATTTGATCCTCCATATTTTTCAGGGTATCCTCCCATACTTTTATAAAATGAATTTTTGAAAACCCTTGCCCCTGGCCCACCAGCAAGCATATTATTTGAATACAAATGCCTATTAATAGCATTTTTAGGATCCATTAGAAAGAGTTCTGAAATATCTTCTTTATAATATATAGTACTATGTTGAGCTAATGGATATTTATCAAAAGCGTTTACAATATATCCAATAGCGTCGGAGTGTATTGAATCGTCAGAATCAACGAACATAATTAAATCACCTTTAGCACAAGAAGCAGCTTTATTTCGATTAGGATAATCACCTAAATTTTTTTCGTTAATATAAAATCTTATTCTGGTATCTTGACTTGCAAAATCATTTGCTATCTTAACAGTATTGTCCTTAGATCCGTCATCTACAATAATAAGTTCAAAGTTTTTATAAGTTGAATGCAACACGCTTTCTATTGCTTCAGCTATATATTTCTCTCTATTATAGGCAGTCATTAAAACAGATACCAAAACAGCACTATCGTTCATTGAATTATTTTATGGTGTTGTTAAAAATTGATACTTTACTTTTTTGGATAAATTTTGTGCTGGAGTTACAATTAGTTTATGAAAAATATAAGCGAATATTATTGTAACAAAAAGTGTTATAATAAGTAATAAGCATTTCTCCCATTCTTTATTTACAAAGGGTCTTCCTAAATTAATGACTTTACTGCCAATTATAAAGTGAGTTAAATATAATGAAAATGAAATTTTCCCTAGGAAAGCTGTTAATCTTGATTTATTAAACTCAAAAAATGCTATAGCCAAAGCAGTTAATGATCCAATAATTGGGATAAGGATTTTATGGTCTATCAATAAGCTAACTAGTGTGCTTACTACAAGAATTAAGAAGAATTCCTGTTTAATTATTTTTTCTGTTTTGTAAGCACAGGTTGCAATACCCATAATGTATAGAGGCATATATATGAAAACAGTTAGTGGTATAAAAATTGCTCCTATACAGCCCAAAAGAAATACAACTATTAGACTTGCTTTATTTTTCCAGATTAACGGTAAAATCAGTCCGATGATAATAAAAAAATGAAATTCTGCTTCTAATGTCCAAAAAACGACTACTATCCAATTATATCCAAAATATGTAGGTGAATATACTAAATGGGAAACTAGTTGTCCTATACTTATATTGAAAGGCTTTCCTATATAAGTGGGTGCAATCGTAGACAAATAGCTTATTGAAACGGCAAGTAAAATTGCAACAATATAGGGAAGGTCAATTCTTAGCCACCGTTTCCAAAAATAAAAAAAAAAATTACTGACTTTATACCCGCTTTTTAATAATGAAAAAGGAATGATAAATCCTGACAAAACAAAGAAAGTTTGAACACCTACCCTATATTGTGATATATTTTCAAAATTTTTTGTTAAACCAAATAAATGTCTATTTCCTACCAAATGAAATAGGCATACAGACAAGGCAGCTAATCCTCGAATATTTTCGATGATCTCAATTTTTTTTTCATTTTTTTTCTGCACTACAATCATTTGTTAGTTCAAGCAATAAATGCAATTTTTTAATGTAGCACTTGATTTGATGTTAGATAATTAAATTTATTTTCTGGTCTATTATTTAGTTTACGTTCTATTTTCTTATTGCTCTTGTGATAAAATTTGGAATCCAAGGTTGATCCATACGGGATCCAATTTTTCTTTTAACTGAATGGTGTCTAGGAATGGAACCTTGGTTCATAATATCATTAAATGCTTGCTGATATTTAGTAAATTGAATAGTTGCATTGTAGTTTTCATGAACAATATGAATTGCGTTCATTTGAAATGCTAACAGATCATCTCTATTGTTGTCAAGAAAAGAAATTCTATCAGCAAATTTTTCTACATCATCAATAGGGCATTTAAATCCGGTAATCCCATCTTTTACAATTTCTTGAATTCCTCCGGGTAAATCAGTAGCTACTGGAATACAGCCTGCACTCATTGTTTCTAATAAGGAAACAGGAAATCCTTCAAATTTTGTTGGAAAAACAAAAATGTCACATTGCGCAACTAATTGCATTAGTTCTGGAAATTTCTCGGGAGTGGTAAATGCTACATTAGTATTAGTTGACCAATCTTTTTTTAATGTTTCTGTTTCCTGTCCGCTACCTAATATTAACCAATTAACCGAAACCCCTTTCTCCTTCAATAAATGGTCAATCTTATGCAAATCATAAACTCCTTTGGCTTTTTCATGACGTCCCAAAAAAACTAATTTAAGGGGTCCTTCTTTAATTCTTCTATCTACTTTTTCACCCAAAGGAACACCATAAGGAATATGTATAATGTCTTTCTTTCGCTCAGGTAAATTTTTAAGCAACAATTCATATATGAATAGACTGTGAGCCAGGAAAACATCTATACAATCAGAAAACTTAATAGATAATTGTAAGTTATATTCATCATGTACCAGTTGAACAACTTTTTGCGGAATATTAAAAGCCTGAAGCATGATAAGGTCATACTGATCATTTGTAACAAGTAATCCTTCAGATTTTCTTAAATAATTTGCCAACCGTTTATAGGTATGATACCAATTATCTTTGGGTCGTAAAGAAAAGCGAGAAACATTTGCTGTAATTTTTTCATTAATGATTGCTGGGGAATTTAAATTTCCATCAATATCAATTAAGATTAAATCCTGATTTACTGCTGAGTCTCCTTTAAAAAGAATGAGATTCTGAACAAGAGAGGTAATACCCCCTAAATTATTAACAATAACGTGTGAAACAGTTTTACTAGTCATTTGTTGTTTTTAACCATTTAGCAGTTTCTTCAAGACCCTGTTCAAGCGAATATTGTAATGAAAATCCTAAATTCCTTAATTGTGAAACATCAGCTTCCCAAACTGTTGGATCACCGGAGCGAGTTTGATTATTAAAAGAAAACTTATTGGTAAAATCAATTTTGGAAAGGAGCATATTTACAAGGTCTCTTATACTGATTGAATTTCCACTAGCCAGATTATATACTTTTATTGACGTGTTTTTCTCAGTAGCAATCAGGAACAACGCCCTAACAAGATCCGTAATAAATATAAAATCCCTTGTTTCATTACCTGTACCCCATAATTCAAATGGTTCACAGGATTTGGCTTTTTGATAAACATCCCATATTAATTGTTTAAATAACCCGGGACCATAAACAGAAAAAGGTCTAACAATTGAAATAGAGCAATTATAAAGAGCAGCATATTCTGTACACAAAATTTCAGAAATCCATTTATGATAACCGTAGGGAGAAACAGGAAGTATTTTCGAATGCTCAGTAATTGGAAATAAGATAGGATTACCATAAACTGCTGCACTAGACAAGTGAACATACTTACAACCTGGTTGATAATTTTTAATGGCATTCAATACATGAGCTACTGATGAGGCATTTAAGTCAAAATCACTTAAAGGTTGTTTCATGGAGTAACTAACATTACCACTTCCTGAACAATTAAATATGATATCAAACTTTGTGTACTCTAGAAGTAAATCAAAGTCAGCACTAGGCAGAAATATTTTTGAATAGGTATAATTTAATATAGGTCTCTCCCGTAAATCAATACCATACATTTCATACCCTAGTGCCAGCCCGTGCTTTATAACCGCATTACCAATAAAGCCTTCTGAACCAAGAACTAAAATTTTAGTATTCAACTGTATAATTTTATTAATTAAGAGGAATGATTTTTTATGAATAATAAAAAGCTTAATCTGAATAAACTTTTTATTTTTTTGTAGCGTAAAAACTCAATTTTTATAGGGCTTGCCCAGAAAATAAAACTTTAAGGCCGTTTTAAAATAGGTGAATCCATTAAGCGTAAAAAAGCGACAACTTAAATGCAGAAAATACTTGAAGGAAACTAGTTTCTCCATATTGTTACGCAGCATTGATAGGAATATACTTTGACATGCAATATAATCTGAGTGTGTTCTGACGGATGAAGAAAGATTACCTATACAGATGGGTAATCTTTTAGCCCAATATCTATGAATTAATAAAGAGCTTAATACCCAATCCATATTAAAACTGCCCTCCGAAAGATGTTCTAAAATAATCTCATGGGTAACAAGTACCTTTTTTGAAGCCCCAATTCTACATGAAATATCTATATCGTAACAATGAAATCCAGTGAGCAATCCTTCGTTGAAATTGTTTAACTCCCAAACTTTCTTTCTCATAGCCAAGAAAACCCCATCTACAACAGCAACCTCATCAAATCTGTTATTTTGTGGATTGACAATATTATGAATAGGTTTATCTGAATTTTTAAAATGCTGGATAGTGGATGATCTATACAAACTTTGATCACACGCTGTCCAAGCACCGGGATATTTTGATTTGTATACTGAACCAGAAACACCTACCAACCCAATGGCCTCATCTTCTAATAGCCTAACTAATTTATGTCCCCAATTATCTGTATGAAGAATTACATCTTCATGAATAAAACAAAGAATCTCAAATTTGGCTTGATTAGCTGCTTCATTATAAACTTTACAAATTCCGGTGTCAGTATTCCGATTATCAATTGCAATTACTTGAACTGGAACTCCAATAGAAGCATATATGTTTTCAGTTACATTATAAAGTAGTTCAGGTTTAACAGAACAAATAATAATAGAGATCATTATGAGGAGAAAGCTCTTTTGATAAACCCAGTTTGAAAAACAGGATAAATGGATGCTTGAATGATATGAAACCAACCTGTTAGAAAATTTTTTCTTTTTAACAGAAAAAGACCTTTGTTTCCTAGTTCATTAGCTATAAATAAATCATTGATTTTTATTGTCGTAGGAGTTACCTGAATTTGATTCCTTTTTAAATAATGGCCAAACTCTTTTCGCATAGTAAAGTCAAACCATTCTTTGTAGGTAGATGGGTCTTGATTCATAGAAGCCTTAGCAATTACACTAGAACTATGATACCTGAAATAATTTAATTTATCCGAAACAAAAGCGATTCTGCCGTGACAAAGCATCTTAAGCCAAGTAAGCCAGTCGCTATTCGTTTTCAAATGTTCAACGGCTCCACCTATTTTATTATAAATAGACTTTCTAAATACTACAGCGCTTGCATTTGGAATGGTGTTGCGATGGATCAGAAATTGTTCGATATAGTCAAACCCTTCCATTTCAAAATCAGATTCAAATAAAATAGGGTCAAGATTGTCTGTGAAATCTTTCCAGGTTCCGGTAATAGTATCTGAACCATCCATCCGATAACTTTGGCAATAAGAGATAACAACCTCAGGATTATTCATCAGCGGTGCCATCATTGTTTCTAAAAATTTAGGATCAGCAAAATCATCAGACTCGGCAATCCATATAAATTCACCTTTTGCAAGGGAGATAGCTTTATTCCATTGTTTAAAAGTTGAACCTGAATTCTGTAAGTTTTGAAGAAATATTATAGCTGGGTCTTTGTTCAGATATTCTTCAATGATTAACTTACTATTATCTGTTGAACAATCGTCAAGAATAATCACTTCACATATAAGTGACGTTTGTGCAAAAACGCTATCTAATCGTTTTTGTAGGTATTTTTGATGATTGTAATTAGGTATTATAACTGAAATATCTACTTTCAAATTATCAATTTTGTTTGAATAAGTTTAACGATAGTTATTTCTTAAAAACTCTTTTATAAAGACTAAATACTAAACTTATTGGATATAATAAAAAATGACCAGTCTTATACTTTATAGAATTTTTAATCTGCTTTTCATAGATCAATAATTTTGTATCATTTTGTTTCAAGTGTTCATACTCTCTAATTAGCGTCAATGGAGAACTGTAATATTTAAGAAATAGATTGATGTGCCGTAAAAATAATTGCTGTTCTACTTTTTCTAGCCTATCATTTACCAATGAACTATTTCTTGATTCATTTTTAATTCTATAATAGTAGTGGACGCCATCTAACTTATAAACCTCTGATGGTTCTTTAACCATTCTAAGCCATAATTCCCAGTCTTCCCATCCAAGTGCAAATTCTGTGTCATACAATCCCGCTTGAATGATAGCTTCTTTACGAAAAACGGCTGAATTGAATATAAGGTTCTGTGATATTATTGTCTTGGAGTCATAACTAGGAAGGTCAATAATTCCAGATAAATCACCAAAATAGCAACCATTAGCATATACAACTTTTACACCTGGATAATTATCTAGAATATCTACTCCTTCAAGCAAATAATCAGGTCCAATTTTATCATCTGCATCTAATGGCAGAATATATTGTCCCTTTGCATGTAAAATGCCAACATTCCTTGCGTTAGAGACCCCTCCATTAGGAATATTTAAAATGATAGTTTTATCATGTGAATAGTTTCCTAAGAAACTATTTGTAAATTCATCGGTGGAGCCATCATTAACAATCACAATATCCCAATCATTAAAGGTTTGGTCAAAGATTGAATCTAAGGTCTCTTGTATGTATTGCCCTTGATTAAAACAAGGTATTATAATGCTTACTTTTGACATTTGGATAAGGCTTTAGGTATATCGCGAAATTTAATATCACAGATAAACAATTTAAAGAAAAGAGAAAAATAATTCCATTTAATAGGAATCTGAAATTGCCTTAATAAATAAGAAAATGCATATCTTCCTGCAGTGTATTCTTTTTCTCCATAAAACCTAAATAAATATTTTTTGCAGATGATAAATGTTAATTTATTTTTATCAACAAAGTTATTTTCCCATTGTTCCTCGCAGTATTTGTCATTAGAATTATAATAGTTCATAATAGCTTTATTTGCCCCTAATTGTGACAATATGGAAAACCATAATGTTTTTTCTTCACTTCTGAATTTATGTTGTAGTTGTGTCTTTGCATCAGAATGAATTCTAAAGTGAGAAAACAATTCATTTACCAATAATATTTCGGATTGACCATATTTTAGGAGAAATCTAAACCATAATTCCAAATCCATTACATAATTCAGGCTATTTTTAACACCACCAAACTCTTTGATATATTTTAATTTAATAAATGTTGATTGTTGATTAATCTTTTGTTCAATTAGTGTTTCTTCAAGTGTTTCAAAGATCTCAGAACGATGCCTGAGTATTTCTTCATTTGTATCATTATCAAATAAACGACACCATCCACACACTACTTTGATATCACTATTAATGGTAAAATATTCCGCTATTTTAAAAAGTGCACCTGGTTCTAAATAATCGTCACTATTTATCCAGTTAAATATTTCTCCGGTACTTTGCTGAATACCTTTGTTGATAGCATCGCTCTGCCCCTTGTCTTTCTCACTCACCCAATAGGTAATATGATTCTCATACTTCTTAATTATATCTACTGTATTGTCCGTGCTGCCACCGTCTATAATGATATATTCAAGATTAGGATAGCCCTGATTAATGATAGACTGGATTGTTTGCTCAATATATTGCCCTTGGTTTAATGAGGGTGTAATTATGGAAATTTTTGGATACAGAGAACTAGTCATTAAAATTCAACTTTGAAATTCTGTTAGTTAATGTTTTAAATTGAAATGAAATTCTGATTAATTCTTTCATCCTAAACAGGTATTTTCTTTTTTCAAGACCAATCAGGTATCCTTCTCTATTTTCAAAAAATGCAATATATAACGCCTTAAACCAGTTGATTGTAAAAAAACCTTGAAAGAAATACTTAGCTTCTGTTTTAAAAAGGGAAAACCAAGTTAAAGAGAATGGCCTATTTAAGGAATGATTGGTAAAACATAATTCATACATGCTAAAATACACTTGAGATCTTGAAAATCCCTCCCACAATTGAATCAAGTGATTCCAGTTCAATCTAGACTGTGAAATATAATGTATGTAACTGAGTTTGTCATCATAAAAAATGGAATACCCCATCATTCTGCCTAAAATACAAAACTCAGTATCTTCACCTGCCATCCTAACGTTTTCTGTTGTCCTACCTGTTAAAAATCCATCAAAACCAGTAATGTATAGTTGGTCCCAGATTAACTTTCTAAAGATCATTCCAGCACCCCAAACATATCCTCTCTCTTTTGTAACATCACCATTGTACAAAGACTGACTGCCAACAGCATAGCAATTCTCAAATTCTTTAAACCAAGTGGGCTTTATCAGTTCATCGTGCAAGAATCCCCTGGCTCCCAAAATGCCAATCTTCTTATCAGACTCCATTATAGGATAAGCTATTTGTAAGTAGTTTTCGTCAAGTCCGTTATCATCATCACAAATAACTATATATTCAAATTTAGCCTTTGCTATACCACTTTCTAACGCATTGACCTTTCCAACTCTATTTTCAGTGATAATCTGTAAATCAATATTTGGATTTTCATTTTTAAAATTAGCAATTATAATAGCTGTGTTATCTGTTGAATTATTGTCAACTGTAATTATTTGAAAGCTAAAATTTGGAGATGTCTTTAAATTTTTAAGATGTTGTAAAGCATAACTAATTTTTTGCTCAGAATTATAACAACAAACAATAATTGAAAATCCTATCATCATGATTTTTTGACAATTAATTCTTTCATTTTGGTTTCCCAAATAACTGGGGTAAAATGTTCGTCATATAATTGTCTCCCGCATTTACCCATTTGCTGTGCTTGTATATTATTATGCAAAAGTTGGGTAATTCTATCTACAAATTCGTCAACCCTGTTGACACTTATTACATAGCCGTTTTTCCTGTCTGCAACTGATTCCTTAAGACCACCTTTGTCTGACACAACACAAGGCAAACCATAATACATGGCTCCCAAAGTAGCAATGCCATGACTCTCCAATAAACTAGGTTGTAGATATATTGCAGCGTTTTGGTATAAATTTTCTACATTTTCAATATTTCCAATAAACTTTATTTTTGGATGTGATGATGAAAGCGCAGTGTAAGCAGGTAAAAGAGAGCCTTCACCTGCCCAAATAAATTCTATTTGACTTTTTTCATTTTGGCTGATTGTTTTTTTCGCAATCTCGAAAAACAATTCAGGATTCTTGTAATCCTCAACTGCCCCTATGGTAAGAACTCGTTTAACTTGGGAATCTTGAATATTTGTGTACTCCTGATACTTAGGAAAATAAAAATTATATACAGAATATATATATGCACTATCTGTTCCTCTTACCCATTTATCCTCAATACATTTTTTTGCATAATCAGAAACGGTTATAATTTTTTTATTCTCTCCTAAATATTTTCTGATTACTAATTTTTTAAAATTGTCAGGTTCATTTAATACTGGAGTATGTAGAATATAGGTCAGATTTATTGGTAACAAAAGAGTATAAATACATAGTTCGGGGTTTGTAATACTTAACACAACACCATCAAATCCATATTTATTCTGAATGGAAATCCAAAACTCTAATTCGGATATTTGATAATTTAGTAATGTCTTTAAAGTAAGTCCAGCTGGGATTTTTTTAAAATTTGTATTCCAAAAACTAAAATCAAAGGGAATTATACTAAATCCTAATCCTGCAATTAAATTATCTATCTCAGTATCTTTAACCTGACCACCATTAAGTATTGAAACATTAAAACCTTGGCTGTGAAGGAGCTTTAGCAATGAAAAGAAATAAGTTCGGGAGCCACCACTTTTACCATATTCGGCAAATACCAATAACTTGTTTTTTTCTTTTTTAAGTAGCTTTAACCTTATTAATCCAAAGAATACTTTTAGTATTTTTTTGATCATTTACTACTCTTCTTTAGGTACCAAAATATAATTTCTGAATGATTCTCCCGGTATGAATAATCGGCAATTAAATGCCGTTGAGTGCCAATAAAATATTGCAAAAACTCTCTTACATCTTTTTTTTGTAAGTACTGAACATTTGATAATTTATTTACATTAAAAATATTAAATAAACCTTTTTTAGATTCCTCAATATTTTCTAAAAACTTAAATACACCAGTTTTCTCTTTGTTTTCATAAAACTCAGACATGAAAGTATTAAAGTAAAGAAATGATTTACCATTGTTTATTAAATATGAATCAATCAGGTTATCGTGTAGTAAAATACTATTTAACATTACACGATCATTTGAAGAAATAAGATTCCCCCAATCAAATGAAGAATGAATTCTTTCTTTATCATTATGTAAATAATTGATCATGGTTAAATACCATAAAGACGGTTTAATAGGTGCATCAACTTTGTGATATTGATGAAATACTAAAAAATCTTGAGTTATATTCTGAATCCTTGCAATACCACTTTTAGACAGCCTTTTATAAAAATCGTCATCTTCCGCTCCCCATACCATAAAATATTCATCAAACCCACCAATTCCAAAAACATGCTCTTTTTTAACTGCACAAAGGCCTACATAATTTTGCTCATAATGGATACCGTCTTTGCTAAGATTCTTGTTTTTTAAGTCAAATCCTTCAGGTAGGTAAAAACAGGAAAATGTATGAAACGATTTTTCAAAGTCAAGTTGAATTAGTTTCTGTATAAAGTCTTGTTCAACAATCAGGTCAATATCATAAAAAACTAGTATCTCCCCTTTAGCAATTTTAACCCCTGTATTTAAAGCATGTGCTCTGTTCCAGAACCATCCCCTTGTATCTGAATAATAGTATGTTGCAAAGGAATATTTGCTTACCAGTTCTTTTACTTGATTGGCGTGATCTTCACTACTTCCATAATCAACAAATATTAGTTCAAAAGAAGTAAACATTTGTGATGCTAATGAATCAAGAGCAAATTTGATTCTTGTTACTTCTCTATTTCGATAACCAACAATAAAAGAATACTTAATCAGAAATAATATATTTATAGAAGAATAATAAAATGATATAGAAAGTGTAGGAGTGTTACTATACAATACATTTTTGTGCTGTACTGTAAATTATTTTTTTAAGATGTAAAATATTTATTCTTTTGTTCGCTTAGTATTTTTCTTAATTTATAATATGATTTATCAATAAAATTGTGTTTTTTATTGATAGTAATTGTTGAATTAAAAGGTGAATCAATATTATATTGAGAATAATATCTTTCAATCAGTTCAATAGAGTTTTTTTTTATTTCCTCGTCTTTAAAATATGCTTTCCTTGCCTCAAACTTGTTATAAATAACTTGTAAGGCATTTCTGATATCTAAATCTGAAGGAGCAAATAAACATTTAATCCTATCAAACACCTGGAATCCTTCAGAAAAGTCTAATCCATTGGCAATTGCATTTCCAGAAACATCTTTTTGATGCTTCCTAAAATAGTTTAAATATTTACCCGATATAAATATTTGGCCATAATGCATAATTTCTATCCAAAAATACCAGTCACCACAAAATTTAAAATCCAAATAATTAGCACTTAATTTGGCATACACATCTTTCCTAAAAAGAACTCCACTTGCATTAGGTATAACGTTTGCACCTAACATGTATTTACAAGCAAAATCATGTCCAGAAAGTACTTCTTTGATTTTTGGATGCTCTGTTTTCCATAATATGTTATTATCTGAAAAACAAATTAATTGACCAAATGCTAATACTATGGAAGGATTATTTTTTATGCCGTCATACAATTCTTCCAAAAATTCTGGGGAACAATAATCATCACTTTCCGCTATCCAAATATATTCCCCTGATGCTAGTTCAATTCCCTTTTTCCACTGTTTAAATGTTGTACCGCTATTCAATTCATTATAAACAATGTGAGCAATTTTGGGATGATTCCTGTATAATTCAATAACAGATCTACTTTCATCTTTACTATTGTCATCTAAAATAATCAGTTCAAAATCCTGAAATGTTTGATTTAAAATAGAGTCAATTCTTTGCTTTAAATATATAGCATGATTGTAATTAGGTACAATAACAGATACTTTAGTCATTTTATCAACTTCTCTATTTAAAATCTTTGATATACGAATTTATATTTTTGATATATTATCCCATGCAAGAAGTGGTCTTATTAAACCGGGGAACTGACCGTTGTAATTTCCACGCGATGTTCCTTCTCCTTGCATATCATTTATATGAAAAGATATTTTCTTAATATCGTTAAGATGTATTCTGAATGGGTTGTAAGAAACCGCTGCTACCCCACAATAATGTAATCCTTCTGTTAAGAAATTGGCAGGAATCCATACCACCGTTTCATAGATTCCAATATCATAATTGAAATCCCTAATATTATGATGCGAACTTAATAGATGAATATCATATTGATTATACAAATTAAACGAAAGTACCAAGTCTGAAGATTTCTCTAAAATGCTAAATGTAACTTTTATGCCAACTGGTTCATTGATAGCATAATTAACTTTATTATCAAACTGCTGGTTAATTACTTTAGATTCCAGAAGAATTATTTTTTCACTACCTGGAGCGTCTTGAATATCATATTTTATAAAGGACGATACATTCAGTTCAGCATTCAAATAAGTAGATACCACTTTTTCTGTATCAGCATACTCGATGATTCTTCCATTTTGCATAAATATACATTGCGTACATAAACGCACTACTGTATCCATATTATGACTTACAAATAATACTGTTCTTCCCTCATTCTGGCTTACTTCTTTTATTTTACCTAAGCATTTTTTTTGAAATTCAATATCACCCACAGCTAAAACTTCATCAACAATTAAAATATCCGGTTCCAAATAAGCGGCCACAGCAAATGCTAAACGTACATACATTCCGCTACTATATCTTTTAACGGGGGTATCCAAATATTTTTCAATACCTGCAAAATCTATAATCTCATCTAATTTGTTTTTAATAGCCTGTTTTTTAAGACCCATAATGGCTCCATTGAGAAAAATATTATCCCTCCCACTTAATTCTCCATGAAACCCAGTGCCTACTTCCAACAAACTGGCCATACGGCCTTTCATTTTGATACTGCCAATAGTGGGTGTGGTGGTTCTACTTAATATTTTGAGAAGGGTACTTTTTCCTGAACCATTTTTTCCAATAATACCAACAACGTCACCCTGCTTTATTTCAAAATTGATGTCTTTTAAAGCCCATACATAATCCGAACTACTGGTTTTGGTTCGGTCATTTTCTTGCCCCACTTTTAGAAAAGGATCTTCTTTACCCATCAGTTTATAGCGAAAACGTTTTATATCATCTTTCATAGAACCTGTTCCAACTTCTCCTAATCTATATTGTTTGGAAAGGTTTTCTACTTTAATTACTGTACTCAAAATTGTTAAATTAAATGTTTAAAAAACGAATGTTATACAAACCAGATTCAAAACGTAAATACTAAACAATGTCCATAAAATTCCTTTCAGACTTTGTAAAAAGAATTAAACCTAAAAACATTAAAACTAACATCCATGAAAAGCTGTATAATAATGAATAGAGGTCAAATTGACCCATTCCAAATAATGCGTATTTAAAACATTCTACTGGAGCAACAAGGGGATTAAATAACAAATACTTTTTTAAATCAGGAGCGATACTTGAATAATTGTAAATAATTGGAGTAGCATACATTAAAAGCTGAATGCCAAAACCAACCAACTGAGTAAGGTCTCTGTATTTTGTGGTGATGGAAGAAACAATAATGCCAAATCCAAAACCGATACCACCTATCAGAAATAGGGCAAGAGGGATATATAATAATCCCCAACTAATTTGTGGGTGATAAGAACGAAATACTATTTCATAAATAAATACAAGAATAAACAAGGAAAACTGAATACCAAATTTTATTAACGTAGAAAAAATACTTGCCAAAGGCATGATTAATCTTGGAAAATAAACTTTACCAAAGATTGCTGCATTATTAGAGAAGGCTCCTGCAGAACTAGTAAAGCAACCATTAAAGAAATTCCAAATAGTAATACCAGCGTTATAGAATAAGAACATGGGCACCCCTCCGGTTGAAAGATTGGCAATCTTACCAAAAAAGACCATATAAATAACCGTAGAAAAAATGGGCGCAATAAAATGCCATAAAGGGCCTAATAGAGTTTGTTTATACGCTCCTACATACTCACGTCTAACCCACAAACTTAGCAGATCTCTGTATTCGAGTATTTCACGAAAATTAAAATTTAATAACTTACTTTTTGAATATACCTCTATATCCCATTCGTTACCCTTTCTGTTCATAGTATTTTTATTGTATCCTTATATAGTGCGTTAAAGTCTTCCATCAACAAGCGTCTTATCCCAAATGGCTTTGGTATCGTAGATGATAGCATTGGGTGAACTTTTCAGTTGAGAAAAATTCAGATGGAGAAATTCATCATGTGCCACACACAGAATAATGGCTTCGTAGGTTCCTTCAATTTTAGAGAGAAGATCTATTCCAAATTCGGTTTTTACGGCTTCGGTATCTGCATGCGGATCAAATACGTCAACTTGAATGTAGGAAGATTTTAATTCCTGTATCACATCAATGACCCTAGAATTGCGCGTATCAGGGCAGTTTTCTTTGAATGTGATTCCTAGCACCAAAGCTTTTGCCTGGTGAACAGGAATAGATTTGCCTATCAATAACCTTACTACTTTATTGGCCACAAAAATGCCCATATAATCATTCACACGACGGCCGCTCAAAATTACCTGCGGATAATAACCCAATGATTCGGCTTTATGCGCCAAATAATAAGGATCTACGCCAATACAATGTCCGCCCACTAATCCTGGTTTGAAATTCAGAAAATTCCATTTAGTGGCTGCTGCCTCCAATACTTCCTGGGTATCAATTCCCATTCTGTCAAAAATGTAGGCAAGTTCATTGACAAAAGAAATATTTAGATCCCTTTGCGCATTTTCAATTGCCTTAGACGCTTCAGCTACCTTAATACTTGCTACTTTAAAAGTGCCCGCGGTTATAATTTCCTTATACAGGTCATCAACCTTTGTAGCTATTTCCGGTGTAGAGCCAGAGGTAACTTTCTTGATGGATGCCAGGGTATTTTTTTTGTCACCCGGATTAATCCGTTCTGGAGAGTAACCACAAAAGAAATCTACATTATAGGTTAATCCACTTTTCTGCTCCAGTTCAGGTACACAATCTTCTTCCGTACATCCGGGATAAACGGTAGATTCATATATCACCAAATCTCCTTTTTTCAAAAGCAGCCCAATCATTGCTGAGGCTTTCAACAATAGATTGATATCAGGCGATTTAAAATGATTAATGGGTGTAGGAACCGTAATGATATAAACAACGCATTTATCAATATCTGTCAAATCTGAACTAAATGTGAGGTTTTTAATACCTATCAGTTGTTCAGGTTCAATTTCTTTTGTTTTATCTATCCCTGCTTGGAGCTCTTGAACCCTTTGGCCATTTATATCAAAACCGATTACCTCGTGCTGTTTTGAAAATGCAATAGCAAGTGGAAGTCCTACATAACCTAAACCAATAATAGCAATCTTCATATCTAAAAATCTACAAGTTGTAAAAATAATTGTTTATAGGTATCCGGGTGATAATAAGAGATTGTTTTCTGCTTAATCAATTCTAATGATTCTGGCGTATTCTCAAAAGCCCGGGACAGTGCTAGGTTAATGCCATCTATATCATCTGGTTCTACCAGTTTTCCCAATTCACCGTTTCTAAGTGCTTCAACACTTCCATCGCAGTTACCTGCAATGACAGCAGTACTTGAAGCTGCTGCTTCAATTAAGACTAAACCAAAGCCTTCTTTTTTACTTGGCAAAATAAATACATCTGCCAATTGATAGTGATCTTGCAACTCATCTTTTGCTATAAAGCCTGCTAATATGACACGTTCTTGCAATTGATATGTTTTGATCAGTTCCTCTAAACGATTTTTTTCACTTTCAGAACACTGCCCACCAAGTATATATACAATATTTTTTTCTGGCATTTTGGATAGTGCAATGATCACATTGTCATAGCCCTTGTATAAATCTCTAGAAGAAATTCTGGTGATGGTTAAGAGTATCTTTTTTGATGAATCAATTCCATAACGTCTCAAAAGATAGTCAGTGTTTTTTGGCTTTTGTGCTATGAAAAAAGGATCAAGACAATTTGGTAAAACCTTAATTTTCTTGTGATCAATTCCCGATACTGTTATCAATTTATTTTTGGTATACTCACTTACACTGATGATTACTGAGGCATTATTGAGTAACCATTTAGCAGAACTGCTTTGAATACCCCAAGCTTCTATACCATGAACAATTATCTTTATTTCTAGTTTGGGATTAAACAATTTCATCAACCTTACCACAGGGGAAAGATTTAAATGACCCACTAATATCTGTTTCCATTTAAGGCTATTTAATATTAAATGAGAAAAGCAATTGAATTTTTTACTACCAAATCCTAAAAAATAATACCTGGGTATGTAGCGGATATCAGAATAATTATCATGAAGACTTATTACATCGGTTGTAGTGTCAATTTGAGTTGTATTAAAACATCTCATAATTATTTTATTGACATTTTCAATTCCACCAATTCTATCAAAAGCTGAGAGATACAGAAACAGGTTCTCTGTTTTTTTGGGTATTTTTTTTACTGTTGAAAAATGATGCAGATTTCCATTCAGGTGAACCAAAAAAATACTCCATATTCTGCTGTAATTGATCTTGTTATTGATAAAATCAAGGTGATACTGTTCTGGAACATAAATTTTATTATTCAAAAAATCCATATTCCTAAACCATAATTCAAAGGGCATTGTAAAACCTTGTTTTTTTCTATTTACAATACTAGAAGGAAGTTCATGCTTAAAAGCATCTATTAGAAGTTCTTTATGACCGTTCTTCGGGTATAAAATCTTGTCTGAAAGTGAATGTAAATAATTTACCAAGCTGGTATCCAAAAAAGGAACCCGAATTTCCACCCCATGCCACATGCTCTGCGTATCCGTATCTTTCAGTAACTGTCCAGACATGTAAATATCTGTTTCTAGGGCACTTATTTGAGATTGATCTCCTTCTATGGATTTATGATTTTCAGGAAGTTGAAATTGACTAATTACTTTCCAAACCTCTTCAACAGGTATATGAAGTATAGTTGCTACGTCTGATGGCGAAAACAAACCACGATACAAAAGATATTCACTTGCTTGAATTTTCCTCTTAAGAAAGCCTATTTTTTTTAAAGGATATCCTACATAACTATTTGGAAAGCCTTTTGAAATAAATGCCAGCCTTTGCAGCATTCGAAATTTGGATCCTTGACTAAAGGAGGGATACCCGCCAAATAATTCATCGGCCCCCAGACCGCTTAACAAAACTTTAATTCCAAGCTCCTTGGCGTATTTTGAAATAAAATAATTATTGATTGCATCATTTGTGGGTTGATCCAATGACAGATAAATATCATCCCAAGAGGTCATAAAATCCTCTTTTGTAATTTTGAAGCTATGATGATTACTTTTTATTAAAGATACTATGGTATTTTGATGAATTTCTTCCGAATAAGCATCATCATCAAAACAGACTGATATAGTTTTTATGGGTTTATTGCCATAATCAGAAGCCAATAAAGCCAATATACTGGAATCTATTCCGCCGCTGAGCATTACCGCAGTATCTACATCACTTACTAATTGCTGTTTTACAGACGCAGTAAGAAGTTCTTTGATATGCTTAACAGCATCTTCTTTTGAAACTTTGTTATCTGATTTAGGTACTCTACCGTACCATTCATACTGTTGATAAGTATTGGTTTTGAGATCAAAAACAATATAATTGCCTTTTTGCAAAGGCCATACATTACTTAAAGTGGTGATTGGATGAGGCAAAAATCCAAAAGTTAAAAACCAAATCGGCCACTCTTTATTGCGTTCCCAAAACGGATCAATAGCTAGAAACCCTTTTACTTCAGAACTGAAAAAATATTCAGATCCTCTTTTAGCCATATACAACGGTTTGATGCCCATGGCATCTCTGGCAATAAATAATTCCCCTGTTTTGGTATCTGTAATAACAAATGCAAACATTCCTTGAAGCTTACCTAAAACATCCTTTCCCCATGCATCATAAGCTGCCAATAAAACTTCCGTATCGGTTTCTGTGCTAAAAGAATATCCCAAGACAAGTAATTCTTCCTTAAGTGTAAGGTAATTGTATATCTCACCATTAAAACTAATCCAATACCGCTCCTGCAAATAAGACATTGGCTGATGCCCATTTTCAGAAACATCAATAATGGAAAGTCTTCTATGACCTAAAGCAACACCCAATGTTTCATTAATATAAAAGCCATCATCATCCGGACCTCCATTTTTCATGGTATCTGTCATTAGGATGATCCTATCTTTTATATCTTCTATGTTTGTTGAAACTATTGCTGCTACCCTACACATAATGTTATCCTTTCTTATTATTGTTATTTGAGTTGAAAGGATTTTTTATTGCTTTTAGAAACTTCTCCCAAATTGTATTAGATTCGAAAATTTCACCATAACCCTTGGTTTTCCTTAACCCATAACCATAGCCATAATTATAATTGTATTGTGCAGCTCCACCTACTCCATACCCATAACCATAATTATGACCATAGTAACCATACCTACCACCAACTTTAACGTCATTGAATACCAAGCCCACATTTTTTAATTGTTTATTTGAATACAAATCATCAACATAATTCAATTGCTTTTTTAGTGACTTTCTTTGCCTAATAACATATAAGCAAGTATCAACAATATCCATTAAACTAAATGCGTCACTTACTAAACCAATAGGTGCCGTGTCTATAATAATATAATCATATTCATTTTTCAATTTAGAGAAAAGCAGTTTCATTCTATCACCTACCATTAATTCCGCAGGATTGGGAGGAATGGGGCCACATCCGTATAAATGAAGGGCTGTGTAATTTTCTAACGGAATATAAAGTTCCTTAACATCATCCGTTTGTTTTGACAAAAAGTTTGAAAGTCCAATTGTATTCTTTTTTACTTTTAACTTTTTTACCAACCCTGGTTTTCGAAGGTCAAATTCCAGGAGCGCAACCTTTTTTCCTGTTATGGCAAGTACTGCTGCCAAATTCAAAGCAACAAAACTTTTCCCTTCACCAGCCATACCAGATGTGAGTAGAATTACATTGTTATCCTGTGACAAAAAACTAAGGTTTGTTCTTAAAATTCTAAACTGCTCAGAAATATGATCCCTTGATTTATCCGCAACAATTAGTCTGTTACTGTTTTGTACATGAGAGACCTCCGCAATGATTGGCATTTTAGTTCTTTTTGTAATATCCAACCTATTTAGAATCTTATCATTCAGTAAATCAATTAAAAATATGATTAAAACAGGAATGATCAAACCAGCAAGTATGCCATATGCATAAATTCCCTTTTCATTTGGTTCAATAGGACTATAAGGTACAATTGCAGGATCAAGCTGTGTATAATTACTAATTGTTGATGATGTTGCTATGGCGGTTTCTTCTCTTTTTTGGAGTAAATACAGGTACAGGCCTTCTTTTACATTTTGCTGCCTTTTTATTTCAATCAAGGTCTTTTCTTGAGCGGGGGCCTGACTAAGCATTCCATCAAATTGATTCAATCTTTTTTCTAGACTTTTTCTTTGCACTTCCATAGCCTGCCCATAGTCTTCCAGAATCTGCATGATCTGGTTGTAAGACTGATTGATCTGCAATTTTAGTTCAACTAATATTGGGTTATTTTTTCCAACAGAAAGTTCTTCTCTTTGTTTTTTTAGTACCAGTTGGTTGTATTGCTCAATGGCGCCCGGCAACTTTTCGTTAGATACATTACTTCCTATATTAACAGGCAATAGCTGCGGATCCAGCTGCATATTTTTGGCTTGCTGATAAATCATTTTGTAGAGCTGTTGTTGAACACCCATTTGTACAAGTTGCTGTTGTATTTCAACACTTTGACTTACAACTGATCCGGTTTGAGTTCCAATATCTAATATTTTATTTTCTTGCTTAAAGTCTTTGATATTGGTTTCCACGTCTCCCAATTCCTTTGTAACAAGATTTAAGCGTTGACCTATGAAATCAATCGTATTTACCAATACTTTATTCTTGTCTAACACACTCTGCAAATCATATTCTTTGACTATTGCATCTAGTATCAAAGGAATTTTTTTGGGATTTGCCCCCTTTAATTCAAGTTTTATAATAGTTGTTCTAACACCATAAGGTGCTATTACAAGGCTTGATTTAATTTCACTAGCAGCAACCGCCACTGATTTGCATTCAAATTTATACAAATTGTCAGGAGCGGGCAATTGTTCAGTAGCACGCAATATTCGAAAACGATTATGATTAATATCAATCTCCTGACCCCACTGGAACCTAACAGCTTTTTTCTTTTTATCTATACTGGATAACGATACTATTCCCCCTTTTTGATCAATTTCAGCTAAAAATAAAGTACCAGTTTCACTTGAATCGGCCCATTGATTGACTTCAACCCTAAATGGTGGTGTGGAAATCTCTTTTATTCTAAATTTTCCAAGCTGGTAATAATAATAATTGAATTGGTTTAAATCCACTACGCGTCTAAGCAAAGGGGTTGCCGAAAGCATGGCAAGCTCGTTATCAAGGTTTATTTGGCGATTAGAAAAAATGGATGATTCTACCAGATCACCGCTACCTCCTCCGGAAGACCTTGATCCACCAATTTTATTATCATTACTGGTTTTTACTAAAACATTAGTAGTTGATTTGAAAATAGGTGTTGTTGTCTGAATTTTAAAATAGCAAATCCCAAGACAGATAGGCAGTGAAACAAAGAACCATGGGGCATAAGCCAGGTATTTTAAGACTTGCTCTATGGGTGTTAATTTTTCTTCTAGATTTTTAATGCTCATAATGGTAATGTCAATTTGCGCTGTGGCAATGAAGAAATAACTTATTTGTTAAGAACAAAAAATATGTTAAACAGTAAAATACCTAAGGAAGTGATAGTGATCAAACGTTGAAGATCACGTTGAGCTTTGGGGTCGTAATCCCTATCCTTTAATTTGAAATTGTTGGCTTTTACGTAGATTAAGTCATTTTGCTGCATCTGAAAATTTGCTCCACCCATAAAACGGGAATCCAACAGATTGATGGAAATAAATTTTTGACGGCCATTTTCTTCCCGAATTAGTTGAATATTATCTCGCCTGCCTTGTTCAGATAGATCACCTGCAGCACTCAAAACGTCTATCAATGTTATCCGATCGGTATTAAATATTTTAACTCCAGGCATTTTCACTTCGCCTAAAACATTAATGTGAATTTGTGAAAAACTTACTATTACACTTGGTTCTTTTACAAGTCCTTTTTCAGAAATTGTTTTTTGTAAATATTCTGATAATTGAGAACGGGTCATTTCTGCAACTTTTATAGAACCAAGTATTGGAAATTGGATATATCCATCCAAATCAACTTCACAGGTCAGGGAAGAACCGGATTTTTTTTCGGAAGACGCTGGGCTGGTAGTTTTGTCAGTAGACACAGCACTACCATTACCCATGTTAAAAATTGCCACCTGTTCCTGATTATTTGTTTTACTTGAGATACTGATGCTTAATAAATCGGAAGCACGAATCAACAAAGGCCGTATTGGTACCGTAAAAGTGCTGTCAGTTCCAGTCTGAAAATAATTAAAATCGTCTTTTATTTTTTTTCCAGGATTCTTAGCAGTTATAGTCTTTTTGGTTTTTTTACTTTTTGTTGAATCAATGACTTTGGCATTATTGGTACTCTTAGCTTTTGATTTGGTTGTTTTGGTTGTAACCTTACAGGAATACATGCTAACCAAAAGTATGGCCCCTATTAAATAACAAGTAATATTTAAAAACTTTTTCAATTTGAATATTTATAAATGGATGGATAATAAAAATTGGAGGACTCTTAGCTTTATATAATAGTTAGATAAGTTTAAGGTGATTATTTGTTATCCGGGAGATTAACCGTAAAACTCAGTTCCCCTCTGGATCTCACTTTGTATTTTTTATATATATATTTCACACGTTGGTTAACCGCAAAAACGGAAATACCTAAAATAATTGCAATCTCCTTATAGGTTTGCCCCTTCATAAGTAGATCAAATACAAGGATTTCTTTATCTGTCAATTTTTTACCATTATCTTTTTCATTTGTAAGGCTATCAGACGCTGTCTCAAGTATTGTTGAAGCTGCTTGCATATGTATTTGAATCAGTTGATCCATCATATACCCAGGAAAATAATGCCTCCCTTCCTGTATAAATTGAAGCCCGTTATATAATTCAAAAACAGAAGCTTCCATATCTATATATGCCACAAGACCTTCCTTTATAAAAGCGCTCAGTTCTTCAATTTTTTTTTGAGAACCAAAGCCTCCTATTTTAATTATTGGGTTCTGCGTTTTTAAAAAATCTAGAACTTCCTTGATAAGATTGAACTCAAGTAATACCAGATCGAATTTGCAATCACTATGTACATTGTCTAAGAGTTCACGCAGATTTTCACAAACAAAAATAATATGCTGATATTTCAAATTACTTTGTAATGTACTGACCCATTTTTTTGCGATTTCAGTACGTATATAAATTGCTATGTTCATAATTATAAAATGAAACAGAAATCGGTCTTAAAACAACTGGTATTTGGGAGTTTTTGGTTTTTCCATTTCAGCATTCTTTGGAAAAACAAATGGTTATATGGCTTCGCCTCTCTCACTTACAGGTGAGTTATACTACAAAACCGGAAAAAAGGCTAATGGAACTGAATCTTAACAGTTTGACCAGGCAAAGTTGATTGATTAATAGCCAAATAAGTGATGATATATCTTCAATATGATATAAAAATATAGTCTTAGAAAAATAGAATTTATAAAAATACTATCAAATAAGGTTACGCGTAACAAGTGCAGTTATGTGGAGAAAAGCAGATTGAATAATTGGCGATTTTTTTGTAAAAAAATTAGATGCGTATGCATTTATTATTTGGAACTTATTTAAAGATTTAGGGTCTTGTGATGATCTGAAAATGCCTTTGGGCTCATTCCATACTTTTTTTTGAAACAATAACAGAAATATGAGTCAGAATTAAAACCCAGTACAAAGGATAATTTTTTTACATTTATATTTTTTTGTCGCAATAGCATTTCAGCCTTAACAAGTTTAACATCTTGCAAATATTTCATAGGTGTGATACCATAAATTTTGGTCACCCATCTTTCAAGGGAAGAGACACTCATTAACATTTTTTCAGCAATATAATTGACGGAAACCATAGGCTCCTCAATTAATGACTCCACAATATTATCAAACTTGAATTTGAAATTCAATTCTGGAGTATCGCTGCTATCAATATTATATTTAGAAAAAATCGGAACTGTGTTTACAGCAATATTGTAATCAGCTAATTTAACTGACAATAAATTATTTACTTTTAAATGAAGATGCTTATTGCTAAATGGCTTGACCAAATAGTCATTTGCACCAAGTTCTAGTCCTTCCGTAATTTTTTTTTCATCACTTAAAGCAGACATTAAAATAACTGGAATACCAGCAAAGTTGGGATTACACTTTAATAAGCGCAAAATTGAAAACCCATCCAGAGGAAAAGGCAATAGAATATCAATAAGTATCAAATCGGGTAACTGATTATTTATTATTTCCATAGCATGGATCCCGTTCAAAAGCGGTACAGTATGGTATTGCTCATTAAGTAGAAGATCAATTGATTCTAGCAATTCTGGGTTATCTTCAATAATCATTACAGTGTGTTTGCTAGTATAATCCATAAAACGAATTCAATTAATTATCAATCATGTAGCACAAATTCCATTACTTTATAATTTAAAACTTAACATCACCGAGATACCACCAGGAAAATTATCAGATATTGTTATCCTCCCATCATATAGTTCAACAATTTTCTTGGTAATTGCCAAGCCAACTCCCAAACCTTGCTGCCCATTCAATTCTCTGTTAAACTGACGAAAAGACTTGTAAGTTTTCAACTCAGCAGCATTAATGGTATTTCCAGCATTTGATACATTTATATGGTACTCACCATTTTCGATAAATGTTTTTATGACAACTTTATTACCCTGTTTTGAGAATTTAAAAGCATTTTCTATGATTTCATAAATAGCGGAAAACATGTGATGATCATTAATTGGAAGAACATCTTCTTTAATTTCTTCTACCATCAAATCGGCTTCTCTTCCTGCTTTTTTTGCAATGCTTACACTAACCCCGGTTATCAAATCTGCAATATTACAAACTTCGTTTTTCTGTTTTAAGGTTTTTCCATTTTCTTGTAATTCAAACAGTTTTTTCACTTTATCAAAAGTGGAATGTAATCTTTCAGAACTGTCTGTTAAGTGCTTGCAGAATTCTGACAATTCTTTATCATTTGCTTTATCAACTTTCCCGGTAATAAAACGTGAAATGTTCATGATTCCATTCATTGGCGTATTGAATTCATGCCCTATCATAAGTTTTACCAAACTTTCAAGATCCCGCGTTTTAGTGTTCACATTTTCTAAATCCTGTTTCTTTTTTGCAAGGCGAAACTTGATGGCATTCAGCAAGTCATTGCTTTTAAAGGGTTTGAATATATAATCATCTGCACCAAGGTTCATTCCATTGCGTATGTCCTCCGACTGAACTTTTGCAGTTAGAAAAATAAAGGGGATATTGAAATCAGGATTAGTTTTAAGTAGAGACAAAAATTCATACCCGTCCAATTCAGGCATCATAACATCACAAAGGATAAGATCGGGGTTGTGTAGACCAAACATTTTAAGAGCTTCTCTTCCATTTGAAGCTGTTATTACCTGGTACCCATAAAATTCTAGAATCTCCCGAATAGATACCAGAATAATTTTCTCGTCTTCAACAACAAGGATTTTTTCCATTTTTTGCGTTTCAGTAAGGGAATTGAAGCAGCACAGAGGTTCCCCTTCCTTCTGTACTTTTAATGTGCATGGAACCTTTTTTTATTTTAACAAAAATCTTAACAATAGTAAGACCAAAACCAGCACCTTCAATATTCCCTACGTTGCTTCCCCTTGAGAACGGCTTAAACACATGATTAATTTGATTTCCTGGTATTCCAATACCTGTATCAACAATCAATATCTGCCAATGACTTTTAAAATAGTACAACCTCAAATGTGGATCCGCTTTGCTCAGAGAATATTTAAATGCATTATTAACTAAGTTTGAGACAATAAACGAGATCATCACTTCATCGCCAACCACATTAGCTTGTTTGCCTTTAACAGACATCTGTAAGTGTCTTCCATCTCTCCATGGATTAAAAAACTCCTGCTTCAGATTAAGAAGCAACTCCCATATTTTTATTTCCGTTGGATTATAGGAGATGTTGCCAGATTCAACTTTGTTCAGGAATAAAAATTCTGACATCAGGTTTGTCATCTTATCTACCTGACGGATAATCCTGTCAGTAAACTTTTTAGTATAATTTTCATTGGCCAGTGTCTGACGAGACGCAGAAAGTTCAATCAGTTCTGCACTGGAGTGAATCACAGAAAGCGGTGTTCGTAGTTCATGAGAAACCAAACTTATAAAATTTGATTTCATGAGACTCAGTTTTTTTTCTTTAAAGGCTATTTTTCTTAATTTGTTTTCTGCAAAGAGTTGTTCTGTTATATCATTAAAATAAATTGCAACTCTTTTTTTTGTGTCGCCTGAGCTTTGAAAGTCTGAAAGATAAAAACTGAAATAACGATTTATGCCTTGATTTGTAGTTATAATTACTTTAGAATTTGGATAATTATTGCTCCCTAATTTAAAATAGCTGCTTATGCAGGCCCTTAAAGCATTCAGTCCTCTTTTAACATAATTTTCAATTTTCTTGTCAATGCTTTCGTCCCTATTTTGTTCTATCAACTGTCTCCATTTGGCATTGGTAAAAACAATTTCACCTTCTTCATTTAAGGCAACCACCATTTGGTCAATCGAGTCCAATAGTTTTCTGATTGATTCTTCCTGTACTTTTAAATTCTCTTCGCGAATCCTAAGATTGGTTACATTGATACCGTATCCAACAACGTTTTTAATGGACTCTCCGTTTTGTTTAATCGGATAAAACCTTCTAAGGCTGTACACTTTTCCCCCGTCAGGCTTTAGATTAACCTCCTCAAATTCTACCGTATTACCCGTTTGCAATGACTTGAGGAACTTGGTTCTTCTGTCTAATGCAAGTTGTGGATCTTTCTTATTCTTGATACAGTAGTCAAAATCATCTTTTCCAATTAACCAATGCCTATTACTTTCATTTGAAATAGCTACTTGGTTTAAAAACAAATATTTATGGTCGTTATCAAATAAGGCAATATCGGCCGGAATATTGTTGATCAGCTCTTCATAAAAATTCTTTTGTGTTACTATTTCTTTTATAATTGACCTTAGCTCATCGGAGTATTTGTAGATCCACAAGTGGCCACTGAAGCCCGTTTCAGAAATGATGGGTTTATAATCCCTAAATATAGACCTGCCATCAGACATCTCCAGTTCTTCGTTAATCACTGGAGTTTGGTTCTGATAAATGGCTAGAATCCCATCAATGAATTTCTGAGGATGTAAAAAGAATACGGATGATTGTTCCGCTGCGTTAGAACAATTGACACCAACCATTGATTCAGGTGAAAATGGGATATTGAAAAGATCGCAGAAATTTTGATTGATGAAACGTATTTCATTATTCAGCGATTCGTATAAAATGGCATGTGGAAGATTATGAAGTAGTGCAACTAACTCTGTAACTTTATTGTTGTCGTTATTTATTGTTCCCTTCATTTCAAAAGTTCTGTAAACAATCATTGATCCTATTTAATACTAGATCGGGGGTATAAGGTTTTTCAATGTAACTGCTGATATCATTATTTAAACCTGATTTCAAAAATTCTGAATAAGAAACGCCACTAATAACTATGATTTTCACCAAATGATATTTTTCAGAATCTTCCTTAATTTGATTAATCACATCGTACCCATTCATGACGGGCATATTAAGATCAAGAAGAATAATTACTGGCCTGTCTATTAATCCGTCCAGTTTCTCCATAACTTCCTCTCCATCACAGGCCTCTAATGCTTTTAAACCCTGTTCTTCAAGAATTTTTGAGATTAAAAATCTATTAATCATATTATCATCTGCATTGATTAATACAAAATCTTTAACTGCCGAATCCATTTTCATTTTATTTTCTTTACTTCAAGCTTAAATAATTCATAACTTAATAATAAATAGAAAACAACATTTTTAAAACCTTAAAAAAAAGTTAAAAAATGAAACAACCAAGTAGAGATTTGATAAAACGATACCAATGCACTAATTACTTGATTTCAAATTGCTAACACTTAAAATCAGAATATGATATTGCAAATAAAATATTATTTTACAAAAAAAAATAGTTATAAATCTTCAAGAAATTGAAATAATGCTTCATTATATATTTTTTTAAAAAAGTGGTTTTGTATTATTTAAAATATCATGTTATAAAAATTTGATACGAAAATGCAAAATAATCGTAAAATAATAAAACATAAAAGGTCTTAATTGACCCATTGAAAAAATTATATTAATCAAAACAAGAAAAATTCACACAATCGTTGAACAAAAATTTTATTTTACATAAAATCTCCAAAAATATTCTGTTTTAAAAATAAAAAAAGTGAGGCGCAAGTTGGGTTAAACCTCAACTTACACCTCACTTCTCACTCATCACCTTTCACACTTCTCACTCCTCACTCCTCACTCCTCATTTCTCACTTAATCCCTATCACCGGAACTTGCTTTTCGTTGATCATTTTGTTATACACTTTCAAATCTTGATCCAAGATCTTTTTCAGCTTAGCCAATTGAGCATCGGCCTGACCACCTAAGTCTGCTAGGGTTTCAATGGCCTGTTTGCTTGGCGCATTCTGACCACTAGATGCTACCCCATACAAACCAGCAAGCTTGTCATTTAAACGAATGGGGAAGTTCAACACGT
>Ga0136644_10000443_pt1 | contig 33035 bp, 33 predicted proteins | sample C_130820_EF_Meta_FD_94780 | JGI IMG/M metagenome (GOLD analysis project Ga0136644, IMG submission 94780) | Freshwater microbial communities from Lake Croche, Canada to study carbon cycling - C_130820_EF_MetaG (v2) (version 2) | ecosystem: Environmental > Aquatic > Freshwater > Lake | place...
ACATGGTGAATTTTTACAATTACCAAAAACACATAAAAGGGGAAATGGATGTATTGATTGTGCTTTGATTTCAAGAAAAAATAAAAGAACAAAAAAACCAGAACAATTTATTGTAGATGCTATAAAAATACATGGAGATACATATGATTATTCAAAAGTTGAATATATAAAAGCAATTGAAAAGGTAATAATTATTTGTAAAGAACACGATGAGTTTGAACAAACACCAAATCAACACTTATCTGGTAAAGGTTGCAAAGATTGTGCAATTGAAAAAAATAGCAATAAAATGCGAAAAACTAACGAACAATTTATCATAGATGCAATAAAAATACACGGTGATAAATATGATTATTCAAAAGTAGAATATTTAGATGCAAAAGAACCAGTTATAATTATTTGTAAAGAACACGGTGAATTTGAACAAAGACCAAACAGTCATTTGAGAGGTGCGGATTGTAAAATATGCAGTGGTTGTTATAAATCAAATAGCGATGAATTTGCAGAAAAAAGCAAAATAATACACGGTGATGAATATGATTATTCAAAAGTTGAATATATAAAAGCAAGAGAAAAGGTAATAATTATTTGTAAAGAACACGGTGAGTTTGAATTGACTCCTAATAATCATTTAAACGGACAAGGATGTCAAAAATGCGGTCATAATATGACTATATTTTCAAATGAAGATTTTGTAAAAAAAGCAATTGAAATACATGGAGATAAATATGATTATTCAAAATCATCTTATAGTAAAATGATTGATAAATTGATAATTATATGTCCGTTTCATGGTGAATTTTTACAAACACCATCTAATCATATAACTCATAAACAAGGTTGTAATTTATGTATAAATAAAACAGAAACAAAATTATATGAAATAATGAAAAAAATATTTCCTAATTTAATATCGCAATTCAAACAAGAATGGTGTAAAAAACTAAAACATCTTCCATTTGATTTCTGTATTCCTGAATACAAAATAATTATTGAATTAGACGGACGACAACATTTTCAACAGGTTAGAAACTGGTCTTCACCAGAAGAACAATTTGAAAATGATAAATTCAAAGAAAAATGCGCAAATAATAACGGTTATTCAGTAATTCGTTTATTACAGGAAGATGTATTTCATGATACTTACGACTGGTTAAAAGAATTATGTGATGCGATCGAACAAATTAAATCCAGCAATGAAATTACAAATATATATTTATCTAAAAACAACGAATATGATAATTTTTAGATAGATTGTTCTTCTTTCTTCTTTTCTTTCTTTTTCAAATAATAATTTTGTTTATATTGTTTTTTTACTTACATTTTGTGCACTCTTTTTATTAGGACTACCTAAACTAAGAGATGGAATAATTGCGTCTTTAGTCACAGTTATTACTTATTCTACAAGTTCGTATTTTTATCCACAAAAAAACTTCGGAGCAATTTGGTGTTTTTATGTAGTTTTTATACCCGCAATAGGTTACCTATTGCGTAAAACTATTTTTGTTTAGCGTCGGTTGAACCAAATCCACCAGTACCGCGTTCGGTTTCTGTATGTTGTTCTACCTCTACGATTTTAGGACGATATATTTTTTCCAAAATTAACTGTGCAATTTTATCGCCTTTTTTTACTTCAAACTGATTTTCATTATGGTTGTTAATTAACAAGACAAAAACTTCTCCACGATAATCGTAATCAATCACGCCGGCACCCACGTCTACACTGGATTTTGCGGCTAATCCGGAACGAGGAGCAACCCTCAAATAATAATTTGTTTCATCATCTAAACGAATATCACTGTTCCAAGATACAGAAATCCCGGTTCCGATTAACTTTCTGGTTCTTGGAGGAATGGAATAGTCGGTCTTGGAAAAAACATCCATTCCGGCGGCGTACTGAGAACCATAAATAGGTAGTTGGGCATCTTCAACTAGTTTTTTAATGTTTAGTTGCATTATATAAGATAATATATAATGTAACGTTTATATGATTTTAATGCTTATGTTTTTTATACCTTCTAGTGACACGATTTCGTCTTTTGTTGGATTTTTTACTGGTTTTTCTTTTGGGTTTCCTCGTGTATTTTTTTGCACGACGAAGAAGTTTTCCTCCAATTCTTTTTTGTTTGTCTCGTAAAGAAGGATTTTTATTCCAGTATTGTTCTAAAATTTCACGATATTTACGGCATCTCTCTACATTCTCTAAATTATCAGAGTGACACTCCATAATAATATAATTTTGCAATATACGAATAACATCTTCGTCTATTTTTCTTCCTTTATCTATTAAATAACTCCACATTTGATAAATTCTATTTCTTTCATCATCTCTCATTTTTTTCAAAACCTCAAAGTCTCTTAGGGAAACGTCTGAACGAAATATCAACTCATCTGGATTGGTTGCTCTTTTACACCTTTTCTCATTTAAAACGCCGATTATTAATAAAATTGAAAATAGTTTAAAATTATTTTCAATTATCATACAAAATGGAAAGTCCTATGTTGAAAATGTTAAAATCTCAAAATCCAGATAAAGATTATCCATCTAACACAGGACAAAAATGGACTGATGAAGAAGAAACATTATTATTAGAAGAGTTAAGTAAGAATATTGATATACAACTAATAGCACAATGTCATAATAGAACTACTGGTGGTATAAATGCAAGACGTAGAGAAATCGCCTACAAATTGTATAGCAATAATAATTCTATGGAAGACATAATATTGAAAACAAAATTAGATGAAGACCAAATAATAGAAACAATAAAAAAACGAAAAAACAATCCTAAAAAATGTAAATCCGTAACAGAAATTAAAAGACCATTTTCAATAGAAAGTGAAATTGATGAAATGAAAAATGACATTAAAGAACTAAAAAATACAATAAATGAATTAGTTGAAATGATGAAAGCAGTTTATGAATTTGAAGATGCATAAAATGGGCGTTTTAAATGAGAAAAGGTGTAACACTTTCATTCAAGAGTCTATAATTTCTATTATCTGGTTGTTGTTGTGGCAGTTCAGATAGTTCTATTACATTTTTATCTACATTTACTATTTCTTCATCACCGTCATTCACATCATATACATTATCATACTCTTCTATTTTTTTATTTGACATTTATATATACATAATAACAAGAAAATAATATAAATCCAATGAGTGAAAATTTCATCAACTGACTAAAAACTCTTTGGAATAAAAAACCGTATTCTATTCGTTTTAATTTACTTACTCTATCTTCGCTGACTTTCTCTCTTTCATAAATATAATTCAAGAGAATCTGGTCGGGGAATTCCTTATGGGTTTTGCGCAAAAACAAAGTATACTGATTTTCTTTTAAAAAATTATTAATATGGTCCAAGTCACGCTTGGAACCCTCTTTGAATATATGAGGACTTGTTGTACTACTCATTCGTGACCAGTCTACACAATGTGTAACTTCTCTCTTTACTCTTCCCAAAACATTCATAGAGTAAAAAATAATTGCAAAAATACTTTCATTTGCCAAACCACCAGCACATATCAATCTGAATATCTCTATATTTTTATTGGAATAAATAATACATCGTTGGACATCTTCTCTCTTAATAATAAACCAAGGGTCATTTGCCAACCTAAATTCTTCTCCCAACTGTCGTAAATTAGCACGTTTATGCATATGAACATTCCACCACGCTTTTTTCCAACTCATAATCGTTTCGTTATAGTGGTTGAAAAACATCTCTCGGAAACGAAAAGGGGATACAATAGGTACACAAGAATCAGTTAAAAAACAAAACCATTTATTATTGGGGTCGTGTAAAAACGCATAATGCATCGTAGAAAAATACGCGTGCACCACGTGATAATACGATGTTTCTACGATATACTTCTGAGGAATTGCGTGTTTTTTTATCCATTCGGACTCAATCGTAGAATAATCCTTGTAGTGAAAATACACGTTGATAATATCTTTATTGGCTTCAATCCATTCTCTCCATATATGTTCTTTGTTTATCACTTGTTCATAACTAATTAAAAAACAGAATGCTGCCTTCATAGATTTATTATAAAAATTGTTTTTACGTTGTATTTTTTTAAATATATATAAAAAACATCAAAAATGGGGGAAATTACCGAAGGCAGAAAATGGAAGAAAATTTTGCTCAAAAGCCATAGGGGTTTCAAAAAATGGACAAAAATAAATGTCCAATTTTCAAAACCTAAGGTATTTTGGCGACAACTTGTTTTCAAAACTGGTTTTAGAGCATAATGCTCTCATTTTTGGATTTATGTATTTTATATGAGATCATAATTTTGTGAGCATAAATTTTGTTTTTTAAAAAAAGGATTTAAATTATTTTCTTTCTATAAGATATGGAAACTTTAGGAAACTTTTTAGTGGCAAAAAATGGCAATAAAATGGCAAATAAATATATGTGTGACAAATGTCACTATAAATGCTATAAGAAATATAATTGGGATAAACATTTACTAACTGCTAAACATACAAAGGAAACCTTGGATACCGAAATGGAAACCGTGGAAATCGCAAAGTGGCAAAAAGATATGACATGTGAATGTGGTAAAAGTTATAAGAATAAAAGCGGTTTGTGGAAACATAAAAAAAAATGTAATTTCATAGAAGAAAATACGAAAACCTCCGAAGAAAATATAACTATTGAAATAAACGAGGTAAAAAATCCAGAAATTCCCCAACAACAACCCCAACAAATGAACGAAAGTTTACTTATTGAATTTATCAAACAAAATCAAGAATTTCAGAAACAACTTTTGGAAGTAATGAAAGAAAATATCGGAACACATACAACCAATAATACGACAAATAATAAGTTTAATTTGAACATTTTCTTGAATGAAAAGTGCAAAGACGCGTTCAATATTACTGATTTTATAAATAGTATTGATGTTGGATTTAAGGATTTTGAGAATTTTGGAAGACTTGGTTATGTTGGTAGTATCAATAATATTCTTATCCGTGAGTTGAAAGGAATAGATGTATACAAAAGACCGATTCACTGCAGTGATTTAAAACGCGAGGTGTTTCATATAAAAGATAACAATACTTGGGTAAAGGATGAAGATAAAAAACATATGAAACGCGCAATTAAATTGATAGAACACAAGAACATCAAGTTAGTTCCCAAATGGTTAGAAGCAAATCCAAAAGCCGACGATATTACTACGAAAAAACATGAAGAATATATGAAGATATTGGATAACTCAATGGGAGAGATAAACGATGAAGACAATGAGAGAAACTACGATAAAATAATAAGAAATGTGGCAAAAGAAATACTTATTGACAAGGAAAAATAAATGTATAAAAAAATAACGATATTGTGAATTATTTTTTTATACCCAAATACCATAAAAGAATAAATGGAAAAACCAATCAGAATTATTCAAACATCTTATGTGCATACCGGTTCCACTTTATTATCAAATATACTATACGGATTTTTTTGTTGTGACAAACCGATTCAAGTCCAGTTTATGCCAGTATCAAGTCAAACGGAAAAACTTTCAAAAAATTTAATAGTCAAAAGTCACTATTTAGGAATTCGTCGTTGGATTCATTCTTACAATCAATTTAATATGTTTTTTGTGTTGTCAGAGAGAGACCAAAAGTATCCTCCACATTTTTACAACATGAATAAAATTCTTATTATTGACTATAATACTCTTTTAGAAAGTGATACCAATCCAGTTGAGGTAATTGTAGAAAATGTTTATAAAAAATTACGTGACTTTTTGCCACTTAATTTTTTTGAATCATACAGTGAAAACATTATGAAGAAAAATGCAGTTAGAAGAGTAAAAACAATGAATGCGTTGTACGAAAACATAAAAAATAAAGGATTTTCCTATTTTGATTCCTTTTATTTGTTGCATGGGAATCATCGTAACCGTGAGGATACGAAAATACCAGAACCACCAAAACCAAAAGAAAAACCCACCCCAAAAAGAATTTTGAAATTGAATTTGTTGTAAAAAAAAAATTGAAATTATATAATAGAAATGAAAGTAAAGGTAAAGATATTGTTTGCAATGTTGTCTTTTATAAATCGTTTATGTTGTTTGTCACGTACTACAAAACTAGATAATACTGTAAAAAAAAGAAACGTATTTTCATCTTTTACAACAGACTATTCAAACGTTGATTGGAGTGACACGACTCCGTTTGTCCCTCCAGTAAAATCGGGTTATGTAATTAAAGTATACGATGGTGATACAATTACAATTGCGGCAAAAATGCCATTTATAAATTCTCCTATTTATCGTTTTTCAGTGCGTTTGAGTGGAATAGATTGTCCGGAGATAAAGGGATCATCCCTAACAGAAAAAGAATTAGCAATTAATGCGAGGGATGCACTTGCCAATAAAGTGATGGGTAAACTGGTAACTTTGCAAAATGTTTCGTTGGAAAAATATGGGCGTTTATTAGCTGATGTATATTGTGACGGAATGAATATGAATCATTGGATGCTTGATAATAAACTAGCGATTCCTTATGATGGTGGCAAAAAAACCAGACCCGCTGAATGGGATGGTAATGAACGCGTTGCAGATGAATAGAAACTGATGTTGTTTTAATTTAGCTGATTCTTTTTTCTCATTCTATTTATATGAGTAATTCAAATATAAATAGAATAGAACCGATAGCTCCTTTGCCGAGTTATTCAAAATATTCTTGTAGGGGGAAAGTGGGTGAATGTTTATTCGGTAAATCAATCGAAACAGAGGAATTTACAAAAGCAAGGGAAAAGAGGTTGGGAGAAATGAAAGAAAAAAAACTTCAAGAAGAAGAAGAAAATATGAAGGAAAGAGATAGACTAATACGTGAAAAACACGGAGAAGAAATGGTGAATAGAGAAATGGATAAAAAAAAAGAGTTGATTGACGATATTAAACAACTTGAAGAATGTAAAAAAAAAATAAAAGTATGTGGAATATGTGAAAAACAACTAGACCCTTCAGATTTTTATTTTGATAATACAAAAAATGAAAACACCGTAGTTATGGTAGGTAATGGAAAATACAAAGAAGATGGAAGAAACGTTTTTGATGTTAGAAATCAAATTATACTTGAAGGTAAATTTTTATATACTGATATAGATTGTGGTCATAAATTTCATAAAATGTGTATTTTAGAATGGATAAAAAATCAAGGAGGACAAGTAACTGGCGATAAAGTAATCGGTAGAAGTATTGATCCAACAACTCGCATAGGTAATAAAAGACCGTATACACGTATTGGGTTTCAAAATTTTAGCGCTCCAGTTACTTGTCCAACGTGTAGTGAACCAATACGACAACTATATTATTTTTTGCCTACTTATTGTGATAAAATAGACGAAACGGGAGAATTTATCAGAAAAAAACGGGACATTACTACACAGAATAAAACAAAAAAAAAATTAACATTTGCAGATAATAGAAATGAGAAGCGTTTTTATGATAAAATGTCTGAAACTGACAAATTTGAATACGGTGGAAAAAAAAACCGCATTCGTAAAACTCGCAGAAAAAACCAAAAACATAAAAAAACCAGAAAATACAAGAAAAAATAATAAACCAGTTATACATTTTATTATTTTTTTTTTAGAGGTAGATGAAGTGCGTCACCGTTGTTAGGATAATAATATCGTTGTTGTTGTTCTATACTAATCTTTGGTTTATATGTAACATTTAACATTCTTTTGTAAGGGTCATCTAAATTTGGAAGTAAAATAGGTTTGTCATCGTCTTGTCGTTCATTTGGTCCTAAAGGTTTATCTAGTTCTTCTGGTTCTGGAGTTACACCTCCTCTGTAATTTTTTCTTCGGTGATATTTTTTGGATTTATTATTTCTACGCGATTTTTTATGAGGTTTTCGTGTTTTCAATATTTTTCGGATAATTTTTCTTTTCATATAGTAATAATATAAAAAAATTGAAATCAAAAACATATTTTATATGCAACTTAAACAACTAACAAGACAATTTCATAAATGAGAGTACACCCATCTGCTTTAATAGATAATGAACAGTATATTATTGAAATAAAAAATAAAAATAATGATATAAAACACGTTTATAAAGGTAAACGAAAAGTTACTTCCGCAGATAAAATAAATGAAGAAGGTTTGTATAACTCATTATGGTTTCTTGAGTTAGATGTTATTTATATAAATCAAAATATTATATTGAAACCATTAAAGTTAAAAAGAAGTACAAATATATGTTATACTGAGTTACAGTACAGTTTACTTCGTCAAAATGGTAAAGAAATTAAATTATGTGACGCTGAAGAAGATGAAGAAGAAATAACATTTTATGAATTTGACTATTATGAAAAATACCTATTACCTAAACTAACAAATTATGTTAACAATGTATCAAGAGTTGACGAAAAATTATTATCTTGTGTATAAAAATATTATAACTATAAAATATATATAAATGTTGTTGTATATATATTTTATTATATTCTCAATCATAACTACTTTTCCTATGAAAAAAATATTACCAACTCCTAATAAAATGTTGAAAATTAAAAACACGTGTTTAAATATGATAAATAGTAACGAAGACCCATTTTTGATACAAAATAAAAATAGTTCATACTTGAAAAATCAAACCGATTTTTTCAAAGACAAAAAATTGATACTATTGTCACCCGGCGGTTTCAAAGGGTTTTATTTAATGGGTATATCGGCGTTTATTAAAGAAAATTATGTTTTGGACGGATACATTTTTTCTGGTGCATCGGCTGGTGCATGGAATGCGTTGTTAATGACATACAAACATAATGTATCCGATATAGTGAGTGTGTTGGTAAACGACGAATGTACAAAAATTAAAGACGCGTATGGTTTGGAAAAGTATTTGAAACAGCAAATTATGTTGAACTATGAAACCGATGATTTTGAACTAGAAAAGTTATTTGTAGGGTTGACTATTATTAACAACTATCGTATCAAAACACAAATTTATTCGGACTTTGAAAATTTAGAAGATGCGATTGACTGTTGTATAGGTAGTTCTCATATTCCATATATAACCGGTAAGTTAACAAATACATATCATAATACATATACGTTTGACGGAGGATTTAGTAAATATCCATATTTGAAAACGTCTCCACCAGTTCTTCATATTACACCTAGTATGTGGAAAAACATTAACAACGAAACGATAACGGCCAGGCAAAATGAAAGGTTAAATATAAGTGATTACACTACACTTTTTTCAAGAGGAAAATACAATTTTAGACTCTTGTATGAACAAGGATATAATGATTCAAAAGCAAATCAATGGTATTTAGACAATATTTTTCAAAAAATCCAAAAAAAATAAAGGTATATATAAATGGCCAACAAGTTAAAGTCAAGAAGATATAAAAAAAGAAGAATTGTCTCTTCAAAAAAAAGAAGACAACCCAAGTCTCGCACAAAAAGACATAGGAGAAAAGCAAGAAAAACAAGAAAAAATCGTGGTGGAATGAAACGAACTGCACCAAGTACTCCTATTCAAGAATATGGCCTAGGTAACGATCAACAACTTGCACCAAGAAAAAGTAGAACGAGAGCTGTTGGTGATGCGGTAGTAGGAGCTAATTTATTTCAAGGGTTTCCGGGAAATCAAGAAAATATAAATCCACAAATTCCAATGACCATTCCTCCACAAACACCGATGCAAGGGGTTCAAACCCCAGTATTTACACCCGTGCAAGAGCCGCTTCCACCAGCACAACAACAAGCAAACAATTTATTTGCAGTAGGAGATGTGACTCCACAAGGAAATTTAAACAATGCATTAGACGAAGCATACATGGAGGCAATTACAACTCCTCAAACGATGGGTGTACGACGTGATTCAAATATTCAACCTTTTGGTTATGATGAAGAACACAATCAAATTATTGATGATTATGAAACAGAAGAAGAGGAAGACTAATCTTAAATATATTAAAAAATATATTAAATGTAATGAAACATCTAATATATCTATAAATAAAAAACCCAACAATAAATGAATGAATTACAACCGAGTATATTTCATTCAACAAAGATACTCACTGGAATATTATTTATGTCTACATTAACTTCCATAGGTATATGCAAGGTTTACAATTATCCATTTATGAATCCAACACTTACAAATGAAGTATTGTATAATCGTTTTTGTTTTATGATAAGAAACCTTATTATTGTTACAACCGAAGTAGTATTGTTATTTACCTATATTTTTCATCCAACTCTGGATAAAAACGTTCACACTTTGTTAGTAACTGCGAAAAATTTACTATTATATGTACTGTACGCCGAGTTTTTTTACTATGTATATCATCGCTGGATACATAAGAATCCCCTCTACAAGTATATCCACGCACAACATCACGTTGCATCTATCGTATATCCGTTTGACACTTTTTATATTGGTCTAATAGATTTCCAATTTTTGATTTTTTCACTTGGAACACCGATGTTGATGTTAAATTTGAATTTACTAGAACACGTATTGGCATTATATTACTACATCACGGTTTCTTATTTATCACATTCCAAGTTATTTTACAATCATCATTATATTCATCATAAATATTTTATTTACAATTTTTGTTTTTCCATACCAATTTTTGACATAATGTTCGGAACCTACAAAGAAAAAATGATAGAACAGTAATCCAAAGTATTTTATATTTAAAATCCAACAATTTCAAGGTCTTTTAAATTCCAATATTCACATCCACCACCGGGGATAGGGCGTTTAATAATAAAAGGAATTCGTTTTTGGTCCAGTTCCATTTGCGCAATCAAGTACCCGTCAATAATATTTTCTGGCACTTTCACAAAAACTTTTGCACCAGAATTGATTTGTTTCGCGCGTTGTCCCAAAATACGAGCACGTTCATATTTAGTTAAATAAGGAAGAGTTCTATGTAAATCATCAATAATATTATTATTTTTGTCTCGTATAACAGATGTCAATGAAGAAATTTCATCGTAGTTGTTAATGACACATTCTGGGTGATGTTCCATAATGTAATTTTTGTTGATTTCCGAATTAAATTTTTGTAAGTATTGGGTATCGTCATCATCATCGTCATCTTCTTCATCATCACTGGTTTCCAGTTGAACTTGAGGTTTGACAGTTTTTTTTGCTTTTTTACCTTTTTTTGCAACAACTTTTTCTTGAATGTCTTCTACTTCGCCTTCTTCGTCTTTTTCTACATCATCATCATCTTCTACAACATCATCATCATCTTCGATAACATCATCATCGTCATCCACTTCGTCTTCATTATTTTCATAGTCACTGTCTTTATCATCTTTTTCGTCATCATCGTCACTGTCTTGTACTTTTTTTGAGATTGTTAGGTTGTTTTTAACATTAACTTCTTCATTGTCAGACTCTTCTTTATCAGACTTTTCAGACAATATTTCGGATTCATTATCAGAATCATTTTCATCGGAAGAATAGTTTTCGTTATCACTCATCTTATTTATATTTACTAAATATTCTTTAAATAAAATAAAATCAATTTTTTATTTTATTCTTTATTCGTTTTAAGCAAAAAGATACATACCACTATAAAAATCATTATCATCATAAACAGAATTCGGTTGGTATAACATTTTTTTAGCATCTCTCAAATTTGTAAATGGATTTTCACTCATAAAATCATTAATTTCCGTTTTAGCCGAATAAAAAAAATCATTATAGTCAATTTTAGACCACCATATTTCATCAAAAAAAGCAGTATATTCTAATCTACTTGGTATTAGTACTACATCTACTACGTTATTAAATGATACTTTTTTGATTTGTTTTTCATTTATTAATGCAGAAGCAATATCATAAAATGAAAAAAACATTTTTTACAAGTAAAATTATTGTATTATTTTATAACTAATTTTTAAATTGAAATTCAGTATTTACTTTGTTTCTTCGGTTTTCCATACAGTGTCACAAGTAGAACATAAATAAACATATTTCATATTCACATCGTCATAACGAATATAAATAATTTCGCGTTCTTTGTCTTTTTTATTGGTTTCACAACTAGGATTAGGACATAATATTTTATTTACCCTTGGTAAAGTGGGGTCTAATTTTGTATATTTATTAATAAAGTGGGTAAATTCTTGTTCGCTTTTTTTAATTTGAATTTTAGAAATAGATACGTTATCATTAGAAATAGTATTATCTTCGTTACCACAGTTACGACAGTAATAAATTAACTTATTCGTATTTTCACTGTCAATACGAATATAAAACATGTTGTGACAAGTATTACAGAAATGCATCTTTATAGTATGTTTTTATATTATTTTTATAATTTTAAATCAATTTTTTATTCAATTGATTTTAAAATTTTTATAATATCTTAGACGTTTCTAAAAAATCTTCATGTAGTTTCTTATAGTTGATAACCACCGTCATACCATACATACCAGTATTAATTTTTTCAATTTTGGGTTTTTCTTCTACTTTTCTTTCAATAAATTTGATAATTTCTTCACGATTTTTATTAAAATTTTCCTTTACTATGGGATAAAACGCAGTAAATTTATTTAAATAGTAAGTTGGATTTTTATTAACCATTTTTAAAATAGCAAGTTCAATATTTTTATATTCAATAACTTGGTTATATTTTTCAAAGTCATTATGTGTTTTTGTAACACCGGGTTCGTTTAAAAGTGGTTCACTATTTAGTAAGGTACATAAATTCAAGAGAACAGTTGATATACTTTGGCAAGATGTCCACTGTTCTCCTCGCCATGTATTCAACAACGAAATACAAACTTTACCATTTGTATATAAATTGGGATTAAAACGAATGTTATCACCATTAGTACAAAAATTTACTTTGGGAGGACTGTGTGGATAGTCAGAAGGATACATTATTTCAAAAAAATAGTTTCCACCAAAATAAGGAGTTTCTTGAGGTCCAATAATTAACGCATATCCTTTTAACATATCATCCTCGTCATGAATATAATAAATACCATTATCAGTCAAAGGGTGAGTTATAATATCTTTTACGTCTTTTAATAAACGTCTAATAGTCTCTTTAGTGATAACAATATTTTTTTTATCACTTGACATCCGATTACTATACAAATTATATAACATACGCAAATATATTTATATGTTTTAATTAATTAATTAATAAAACAAAAAACAAGGAGAGAACTATTTAGAAAAACAAATTATATCTCAACTATAATTTATTTTTTATTTTGCAACACGTATTGACGTAACAAGTCAACATGTCGTTTTAGGTTATTATTAAAATAAAATTGATAATTAAAAAAAAATGAAATAGAAATATCTTTCTATATAATATCATATAACAAATACAATGGATACAACGTGTCAATATCAAGATTTAAATGAATTTCTCGCAAAGCATAATGCGAACGCAAGAAAAGATGATCCAAACACGTCAAATCAAAAAAATACTCACACTCGTATTCCGGGTAAAAATAGTTTTGCTGGTTCTTACATCATACCAAGAGAAGAAGAAGCGTTATTTTATAGATTATACTATGAACACGTTTTTGTGAAGAAGAAGTTGGAACATTTAACCGAAAAACAATTGGTAAATGATGGACCAATTATTGTTGATTTTGACTTTAGATATAGTCACGATGTTGAAAAAAGACAACATTCCGAACAACATATTCAAGATTTGATTAACTTGGTGTATTTAGAATTATTAAAAGAATTCTTTATTTTTGAAAAAAATAAGAGTTTTCCCGTCTACGTAATGGAAAAACCCAACGTAAATCGTTTAGAGGATGGTTCCGTAACCAAGGACGGAATTCATATTATTATTGGTATAAAAATGTCTAAAATAATGCAAGAAATATTACGAGAAAAAGTAATGGCAATCATCAATGAAATTTGGGATTTACCGCTTGTGAATGACTGGGAGTCCGTCTTGGATTTAGGCGTTACTAAGGGTAGTGTTCCTTGGCAAATGTATGGTTCAAGAAAACCAGAGCATGAAGCATATCAACTAACACAGTATTATATGATTAGTTACGATGAATCAGATGGTCAGTTTATGATGGAAGAAAAACGTATTAGCGATATTGATTTATCCAAAGACTTGTACAAACTATCTGCGCGTTATGACCAACATCCCGAGTTTGAAATAAATCCTTTGATGAAGGAAATAATAGAAAAACGCGAATCATCCTCAGTGCATAAAACATTGAAAAACAAGCGCGCTACAAGTAAAACCCGTCTGGTATTACAAAATGACCCAGAAGAAGATGAAGTGTTAAGACTAGAAGATGTTCGGAATATTGATGACTTGACCAGAGCAATTAATCGTATTTTGTCGGATTTAAAAGTATCTGAGTATGAACTCAAAGAAATTCACGAGTACACTCAAATATTACCTCCGATGTTTTATGAACCCGGTTCACACGATTTGAATCGTAAGGTAGCGTTTGCATTGAAACAAACGGATGATAGGTTATTCTTATCTTGGGTAATGTTGAGAAGTAAAGCGTCTGACTTTGATTATGATACGATTCCAGATTTGTATCAAAAGTGGACAAAATATTTTAAAGTAAAACCCGATGGACTCACTAAACAGTCTATTATGTTTTGGGCAAGACAACATTCTCCAGATGAATTTACAAGAATCAAAAGAAATACAGTGAATTATTATATTGATGAAACTATATCAAGTCCAACAGAGTTTGATTTTGCCAAGGTTTTGTATCAAATGTATAATCACAAATACGTATGTAGTGGTATCATAGAAAAAAGTTGGTATGTATTTAACGGTCATTACTGGGAAAAAGACAAAGGAATGTCATTACGTCTTTCCATATCAACTGAAATATATAATTTGTATAGAGATAAAATGCATGTGATAGTTGCGGAAATGCAATCGTATGACCCGGCCGACCCTAGATATGAAGAGTTGAAGAAAAAAAGTAAACATATGATGGAAGTTACATCAAAATTGAAAAGAACTAATGATAAAAATAATATTATGCGTGAAGCAATGGAAATCTTTTATGACAAGGATTTCAATAATAATGTTGATAAAAATAAATACCTATTATGTTGCACAAATGGTGTGGTTGATTTCAAGAATGGTGTTTTCAGAGATGGTTTGCCTTCGGATTATATTACCAAATGCACACATCTTTGTTACAATGAGTTTGACCCAGTACATCATAGTGTTAAAGCAGCAGAAATTACCGAGTTGTTCAACAAGATTTACCAAGTACCAGAATTGAATAAATATATGTGGGACCATTTAGCCGGTTCTTTGATAGGCGAAAACATAAATCAAACATTCAATATTTATTTAGGTAACGGTAGTAACGGTAAGTCCAAAATCACAAAATTAATGTCGTTGGTTTTGGGTGACTACTACGGAACAGTACCAATTGCGTTGATTACTGAAAGACGTAATGGTATTGGTGGAACATCTTCAGAAGTAATGAACTTGAAGGGTGTCAGATATGCAGTAATGCAAGAACCAACTAAAGAAGTCGTACTAAATGACGGTGTGATGAAAGAATTAACTGGTGGTGATCCAATTGTTGGTCGTCAATTGTATAAGGAAGCAGAGTCATTTATTCCACAATTTGACCTTTGTGTTTGTACGAATATTTTACCGTTGATTAACAGTAATGATGATGGTACTTGGAGACGTATTCGTATCGTAAAACATATGTCAAAGTTCGTTGACCCAACGGAGAATATTAAACCATCTGAAGAGTCGCCTTACATCTTTCCAAAGGATAAGTCGCTTGAAGATAAATTACCCGGTTGGGCAGAAACATTCTTGAGTATGTTAGTAAAACGTGCGTTTGAAACCCAAGGTAAAGTGGAAGACTGTCCTATTGTAATGATGGCATCTAATAATTACAGACAACGTGAAGACCATATTGCATCATTCGTAAATCAAATGATTGAAGTAAAGGAGGGTGAAGTAGTAAAACGTCAAGCGTTAAGCGAGGAGTTCAAGAAATGGTACAGTGAATATCACAACTCTAAGAGAATTCCAAAAGGTATTGAGTTATTTGATTATATGGACAAGAAATTTGGACAAGCAAAGAAAGATGGATGGCACGGTGTTGCTATTATTTATCCAGACATAACGGAAATTGCAGATATGAATTGCTATTAAAATAAATTATCTAAAATTAAAAAATAATTTATTTGACTTACTAAATGCTTTTATAAATATTAGATGGTAATAATTCCCATATACGTAGAATAATATGATTCCAAATCCAAAATACAGATTGAGTAATGTAAATTGGATATAAAATAAAAAAGACAAGAATACAAATTCTATATACTAATGAATATTCACTTTTTCTAATAAATAAAAAAATAATGAAAATAATTATAATGACAATATAAATGAATTTATATATAGTGTACCAGTTTTTTAGGTAGTTATAATTTTGGGTTTCGTAATAAGTTTTACGGTCACTAGTAACAACATCACCAGTTGATTGGTTAATGTCTTTTTTTAAATCAGTATTTACTGTAGAATAATTATCATACAAGTCTTCTAAGTAGTCATAGTTAGTATACAAGGTTTCATAAAGGTCACTTAGATTTGTTGATTGAGTAACAACTTTTTCAAAAGAAGCAGTTATTTTATCTCCAATTTTATTTGCTTGAACAGTATACCTTGTTGTCATATAGTCACTATATTCGGATTCTCCAAGAGTACTAACCAAATAATTTTTTTCGGCAACTGATAATTTCGTTGGGGCAGTTTGTAAATTCAACTCTGCATCTAAATATATTTGTTTAAGGTTTTTTATATTTTCTTGCGCTTGACAATCTGGACCACAAGTTAATGACTTGGCTGCTTCTGCTAAAGCAGAGTCTACTTGTTCAGCCATTTTATTTATCTGGTTTGTTATATTTTCATCTTGAAGTTCTGATAAATTTTCACTCATTGTATTTATTCTTATATTATAGTATTATTTTGTTTTTAAAATTCTCACAAAATAATATTAAATTACTGGTTTTAAATATTTTAATTATATGGAGAGTAGGTACTCATTGTTTCAATTGTTGAGTCTGTACCAGTAATAGAATCTGTTGTGTAGTCACTTGTAGCCGAAGCAGCATTAGTTGCGCTATTGGAAACAACACAAATATTATTTGTATAGTCATACGTCATTCCATCATTACAACAATTTGAACCAGTACACATTGAAGAAGATGGTGAAGACATGGTAGAAGCCCACGGATTTGTTCCCGAAGGATTCGTTGTGTCATATTTTGGAGCTGTGCTTGGGTTAAATCCCCAGTCATACTCATCATAGTTCATCTTATCGTGTGATATTAACCGTACGTATTTGTACCATAAAAATACAACACTTACAACAATTATAGTAACAAGTATTAAATAATAAATTTGACTTGGAAGGAATCCCTTATTGAATATAATAGTAATGAGAATAATAACAACACATATAATAACGATTGACTTCATAAAACTACTATGGTCAGCATATCTATCACCGTAGTAGGTATTTATTTCAACCATTCTTAGTTTACTATACTTGTCTTTTTGCATACCGAGTAACTGATTCTTAGCGTCATTTAATTCATTTTCAACAATCATAACAGTTTGAGCTTGTTGTGATAATAACTTATTTGACGCTGCTAAATTTTGCAGAGTATTTAACGAGTTATTATTTAAAAAAGTGTATAAGTTGGAACGCATTTGGGATAACTGATTTATTTGTTTAATAATACTGTCTTTATCAGATGCCTTTAATGTTCCATTTGAAATACCAGAAGCTAAACTATTAAATAGATTTTGCTCTAATGACTGAAGACTTTGAATGTTTGTAAGAGTTTGTTCATTTTTATCAACTGTGGTCATATTAAGTTATATATAGATAATAATAAGATAATATAAATTCTTCAATTAATTTAAATTATTCCAACTATATTTAAATTAATTGTATGATTTCAAAAAATTTATTTTCGCATAATATTCATTGTTACAATTACAGTAGCTATTGCTAAAATACTCCAGAACATATATCCGTAATTTTCTTGTAAAACTTTGATATCACTTTCTTTTACAATATTACTAATATTGTTTTCACGGATATCAGTAAACTCACTCATTTCAGCAATTACATCATTATATTTTTGAATGTTTGCTTCAATTGTTTTGCTGTTTAACCCAGTTGTATTATTTATAGACATTGACTTTTTGTTCAAATTATTTAATATTTTTATCATTTCTTTTGCAGTAGATACTATACTTGCTTGTATTTCGTTTGACTGTGATGAAGCAGACATAATTGCAGTTGATAGGTCACAAGTTGAACTTGGGGACATGTAACCACTTTTCTTTACATAATTTTTCCATTGAGAACTATCTATATTGACCACTTGTTTATTACAAGCGCTGTTTAAATTTTGTAACATTTTATTGCGAACATATAAAGTTGTATTTGGTTTTAGTATTCTATTTGAAGGGTTAATAATATCTTTACCATAAAAAGTAGCAACATTAGTTGATGAGTCTAAAGTGAATCCATAACAACTTGAACTTCCGTTACATTTTGCAACAGCAGTATCATAAGTGGCATTTTGTAAAGTATTTGTACTTGCTAACGTTGTTCCATAGTTACTATACTTTTCATATGTTAAAGAAAGACCAGTCATTGAGTCTGGAAATTCAGTTACGTTGGAGTTGTAGTCAACATATCCCATTTTTCCTACGGAACTAGCGTCGCCTAATTCATTCATTTTATAAATTGCGTTGATTCCGTTATTACCGTAGTTTTTGCCATCTAATGATTTACTACAAGTTTTAGCCTCACCATATATTTTGGCACTTGATAAATCATTACTTGCAAAACATTTTGAAGAACCAGAACCGATTCCTTGTAAAGCAAAGTATCCGTAACCATTTTTTACCGCCTCATCTTTACACGTAGAAAAAGAATATGTGCTTTTCCCACTTCCTAGAGATGTCATTGCTGGTTTATCTGCTCTATCATTATAACAACCCTTGTAGTTGGACAAGTCTGACTCAAGTTGATAAATTGCGTTTGCCCAACCACCTCCATACGTTTTTTTATCCTTTCCAATGTAAGAACTGTTTTTTTTTATTCCGTACTGTGATGCTTTGGTAAAATCATTACTTACTGCACACTGTGCAGTTTGATTTGTTGAATTGAAATTTTGTAGTGCAAAAAATGTGTTTCCAGTATTCATAGCGTGTTTTTTACAACTTTCATATGTGAATGTTCCGCTACCACCATTCACTAGTGTCATTGCACGTGATGGTGAATCTTTATATGTGTTAACATAAGTAGCTGTTCCATTTGGGGATTTGTAAATTGCGTTTACTAATGTATTACCATATACATATCCATTACTGTCTGTATTGCACATTGTTTTTGCTACTTTATACTTTTGTGCAGTTGCTAAGTCATTACTAATATAACAAGATGATAAATTTGTAGTACTATCTAGACCTTGCAGTCCAAAGTAAGAACTACCACTATTTACTGCTGCTTCTTGACAACTAGCATAATTGTATATTTTACTTCCATTATTTACACTTGTCATACTTGGACTCGTGGTAGAGTCATTGTAACAACCAATATACTCAGAAGTTGCAGTGTTTAATGTTTTATTCACAAAGACACTTGAACCTTCATTACCACAAGACTGACCACTTACCATATTTGAACCACTCGTTGTAACGTCTGATAAACTTCCCAAGTTTAAACTTGTCGAACCGCTTGGGCAATTATTTTGTCCATTTGTTGCATTATATGTTGCGCTAGAGTCATATAGTTTTGAGGTACCTTTACTAGTAACGTAGTAGGTCTTTCCGTTTGATAAAGTTACATTTTTATTTGCGTAAGGGTTATTAGTTATATTGGTAAGTTTTGTTTTTATTTTATCAGCAGAAGAGTTGTTTACGGTGTTGTACTTTTCAATAAGACTATCATACTGTGTTTGCAATTTATCCAACTCTGATAACTGACTTAATATTTCTTGACTAACTGGAGTAGATGGTGTCATTATTGTTTTAGACATTGTTGAAGTTTGTGTTGTAAAACCTTCAACTGGTGCAGATTCTTCGTTTTCTTCATTTAAACTATTGTTGAATCCTTGAATAGTTGTTGTTTCTTTTTCTTCTAAATCGTTGGCAATAGCAACGGTTCTAGGATTAGTTTTTATGTCTTTTTGGTATTTTTTAAATTTCAACCCTTGTTTTAATGTGGGTGGCAAGTTATGTTCTTCTATTTTATTCATAACTGATTTTATAGTTTCCATAAGGTTGTTCAACTAATATAATAAAATATAAAAATATATTACTTTTTGTATTTTACATTCTTTATTATTATAAATTTATTTCTAAGGAGATGGAACTATTTTCATTACAATTAATAATATAAGTGATACTATAACCGAAAATAAAATAAAACCATATGTTAACTTTAAGAAACTTACTAAAACAAATAAACAAGATATAATAATGGTCCATAGAAAAAATCTCATCCAGTTGAAAGTTACATTTGGAAAAAATAGTAATTTTACAACAACTGTAAGAAATATAAAGGATAATAAACTCCACAAAATGTAAGATGTCTGGTTTTGGTATAAATACATATTTTGGTCTGTATTTTTTACATTTATTTCGCCATACTCTTTCAATATATTATTAATGTTTTCTCTATCAGCCATTAAACTTTTATACCTCGTTCCGAGTAGTGTGTTATTGGTTGAAATATTGTTATCGGTACTTGATTGTAAGTTCACAGTGGTTGTCTTGTTTATATTATTCATTTTTTTTAACAAGTCAACTAGTTTTGCATTTAAAGTGTCTAAAGTATTTGCAGTATTTACTAACTCACTCACAATTGCAGTCTGAGTTGTACTTCCAGATACTAAACCAGCGTTTCCACTACGTGTCCAACAAGATTTTGCAGATGAATCAAATGTAGCGCCAGTGCATTTTGAGTCTGCACTACATAATGCCGTACATTCACCTATTGTTGAAACTGTTTTTTGTTGAATCGCCCCCGTTCCCCAAAAAACTTTGGAAGGGACTAGTACGTATCTTTTTCCATTACTTGTTACAACATCTGAAGTGGTTGTTTTAGTAACTACTCCATTCAATGCCGAGGTGTAATTTGTTTGCGCTTGTTGGTACAATGTCATTGTATTTTCATATTCTTTTTCCAAAGATTCTAAACTTAGAATCGTAGATGTATTTTGATTGTCTTGAGTTGTCATATATATATAAAATAATATTTTATATTAAGATATTATTTTATATCATATTGGAACCCCTAAAAAAAAATAATTAATACTGCAGTTGCGATTTGTACAGTTTCCGGAATTGCGAATCATTTTACGTCTAATAGCATAGTTATTAGATGAAACTGCACCAAATACACCAGAACCAGATACATATTTATTGTAAATATCAGTTGGTTGGTTGCACATTAGTCCTAAAGAAAAATTACGTCTGTTTCCTACAGCTCCCATTTTTTTATATAAAAAACCATCTTTTCCAACATAGAAATTTCCGTATGGCATTATTTTATACAGTATAACAATATAAAATAATTATAGAAATTCAAAAAAAATCATTATCCTTTCATAATCGGCATTTTTATTCCACTAGCTACAACATCCAAAGGGGTTTGTTTAAAAACTTTGTATAATACTGCAGTCAATAAAAAAATCCCAATAAATAATGTTACATTTGCAACATACTGAGTTTGATACAACTGTTTTGAGTCGTCCAACATAACATCTGAACCGTTATTGTCACCACTTAACTGTCCATATTGTTTGTTTAACTTTGTATTCAAACTTTTCTCATAGTTAATTTTATTACCTAAATTCAATAATTTATCTTTCAGTGTTACAAGGTCATTTTCAATACCGATTTTCACAGAAAACATTTCAGATAGTACAGTGTCTAAATTTGTTTTACTTGATGCATAAATATTTGTATATTCACCAACATCTGGATATTTATTAGTATTTACAAAAGCTAGTTTATATTCAGTCAATATTGGATAAAACTGTTGTTTTAACGTTTCAATTTTTGAATTATAGTCAGTAGGACTGGACATTAATGCTTATTACTAATATCTATGAATATAATATTTTACGTACTAAACACAAATTCTATAATAATAACTGTTTATGGCAGTTTTACTTGGTCTAATTATTTCACATACTTGTCCCGGACGAATACCTATAACTTGTGCAACCGGGTCAAATCTTGAAATATCTGGAAATTGCGAATCGTCTGTGATATTGTATCTTAGTTTAATCTTATCAACTTCTTCATTTGTTAATACACGATGTTCTGGAACCAAAGTATGTTCAAGAATGTTAAATTGAAGTCTTTTAATACTTTGAATAATAATCAAAATTCCATCTTGTTCCCAAATATGTTTTAATAAATTCGTCAAGGTTTCATTCATATCATCTTTTACAATAATCATTAATGTATCTTCTTTTGTTAAAACTTCTTCTAAATTAAACAAATCGTCAATAATTTCTTGAACATTTTGTGGACGAAGTGTTTTGGCTAAATAATAAGTAATGTATATTTTTTGTTTTCTAACCGTGTTAGGTGCATTTTCGTCTTGTTTTTTTTCCAAAAGAATATCAAGTTGTTTATTTTGATACATAGTATTCACCTCATTAACACTAAAATTATCATAGTCACCAGTGTTGTAATTTTGTTTTTTCATTAATTCCAAAATAGTCTTACGAGACTTGTATATAGATGAAATTAAACTACTTGAATTGTTTATTGTTGTCATTATATTATATTAATAATATAATAACATAGTATCATTTTAATTCAATTTTTATTATTTATATATTTTTGGTGTATTTTATTCAGTTGTATTTACAATAAAATAACTTTTTTTGCTCCACTAGAACCAGATGATGTATCTGACGTATCATTTGAGGTGGAGGAAGTGCTTGTGTCTTCATCTATTTTTACAACATCATCAACGTCAAAAATAGTTTTAGGTGGTTCTTTTGGTTTCGTTTCAAAGATAATTGGTTCAAACTCTTTTTCTTTTTCTTTGTCAATGATTTCTTTCAATTTACTTACTTCTTCTATGCTTAGAGTAATATTTACTGGTTGTGCGCCTCCACTTTGTGACTGTGGTGTTACTGGAGCAAAAGGAGGACTATTCGTAACTACTGGTGTAACTACTTGACTGCTTGTAGCATAAGGAGGACTTTCTGGACTTGGAGTATATTCTTTACCAGTCATCGGATTATAAACTGGATTTTCGGGAGGAGCATAAGGAGGACTACTGTTTGTATTTGGATTATATCCCGGACTATCTGGAGAAAATGGAACACTATCCGTATTTGGATTATATGCTGGACTTCCTGGTGCAAAAGGAGGACTTTCCGAAGCAAAAGGTGGACTTTCTGGGGAAAAGGAAGGAGTAACTGGTTTGAATTCTGGTGTTTCTTCCATTTTAATTTCTGGATATTCTGGCACTTCTTTTGGAACATTCTTTTGCACTGGTTTAGAATACAGTTCTCTCTTTTTACCCATAATCATTCCTTTATAACTACTTGCAAGTTCTTCTAGATTTTCCTTTGACTTCAATAACTCGTTAATATTATTTGAATAAGACATATTTATCAACTGGTCAATATTATCCTCAGTAATAATTCTCATTTGAACATTCATTACTTGTAATTCTTGTATTAATAGTTTCAACGCATAAGGAATACGCACAATACTAAAAGAACGACCAAAACGACTTATATTACGAATATTCATTTTTCCATCCAATGTTGTATTAAAATTAATTGGACCGTCTGAGAAAGGACTCAAAAATAAATTCAAATTTTGATTATAAATCGCAACTGCACCGGTCTTATTACAAACCGCCATATAATATTCATCGCCACGAATCATAAACGACTCGTTCAAAAAGGCAGACGCACCGTGTGCCATTACACCATCACGTTCCATTTCACCTATTCTGAGACCACCATCGTTGGCGCGTCCTTGAACCGTTTGACGTGTAAGCATCGTTCTTGGTCCCAACGCACGATAGTTAATTTTATCCTTCACCATATGTTTTAAACGCATATAGTATGTTGGACCAATATAAATATCAGAGTACAATTGTTCGCCAGTCATTCCATTATATAATATTTGATTACCAGATGCGTTGAATCCGGCCCTAACCAACATATGACCATATACATCAGCATTAGGACCTTTATTTGCAAAAGCAGTACAGTCACCAAAACCACCATAAACACAACACGCTTTGCCCAACAAAGATTCAATTAGTTGACCAATTGTCATACGAGATGGAATCGCGTGTGGATTGATAATTAAGTCGGGACGAATACCGTCGGCAGTAAATGGCATATCTTGTTCTGGAATAATCAACCCTAATGTACCTTTTTGACCAGCTCGCGATGCCATCTTGTCTCCAATCGCCGGAACACGTTCTTCACGAATACGCACTTTAGCAATTCTAAATCCCTCTTCACCTTCTGTAATAAAGGATTTATCAACAAACCCAAGTTGTCCTTTTTTAGGAAAAATGGATGAGTCAACAACAACTTCAGAGTCCATTGCATTTGAGGTTACCTTACCAATTACAACCATTTTATCATCAACCATTGTGTTTTCACGAATTAAACCCCATTTATCTAACTGACTATAGTCACACCCCGGTTTTAAACCGACAACATTTTTAGACATTACATCCGAAAAATACGAGTTTGATGTTGTTCCTTGTACCTTTGAACTTTCTTCTCTCGCCTCGTACATTGAATAGTAAGTTGTTCTAAAAATTCCACGTTGTATTGCTCCTTCATTTATTAAAATTGCATCTTCTACATTATAACCAGTATAAGACATAATTGCAACGACTGCATTTACTCCATACGGTTGTTCTTCTTTATTGATATAGTCCATATATCTTGACTTAATAAGAGGAATTTGTCCACTGTTTAGAACAACACCCATTTTATCAATACGCATTTGGTAGTTTGAATGGTACAATGAAACTGCTTGTTTTGTTTGACCACAAGAAAAAGCATCACGAGGATATGGATTATTTTCTGGAAAAATAATAAAGTTACCCAACACACCTAAAATAAGTGATGGGTCAACTTCTAAATGGGTATAGTATTTTGATTTTTTAAGGTCATCAACACTTGTTGCCATATAAGTTCCTTCTTCCTCGGAAGTGTCCAAATATTCAACTACAGCAGATTTACTTTTTAGTTCAGATTCAAGATTATCTTTATTTATTTTTGGGTACAATTCGTCCAACTCATAAATAGTGTTACTTTTAATACTAAACATTTTGTCGTCTTTTTCTTCAAAACCTCCCACTGCTTGTTCCCATGTGAATTTACCCATTTTAATTAATTCCATAATTTCTTTTCTTTGATAACTTGGTTTACCATCATCAATATAATAAACTGGTCTAGTTAATCTACCCGCATCAGTAAATATACTAATTTCATTACTTTCATAATTAAATGATATACTCATAAATGTAGGTAAAATACCATTTCTTCTCAATAGTTTCAAATACTTTATAGTTTTCATTGGTTCTTCTATTGAACCAACCCACACACCATTTACAAAAATTTTAGTAAAAATACTCAACATAATGGGAGTACATTCTTGTAATAGTTTCAAATTAACGTGTAGTCTTAACCAAGGAATAATTTGTTTTACTGAAAATCCACTTGTAACCGCAGTACTAATAGCCATATGTTTATGAAGACCAATGTTTCCACCATCTGGAGTGTCTACTGGGTCAATATATCCCCACTGGGAAGAGTGGAGCAAACGTGGACCCACTACTTTGGCACTCGCATCCAACGGTAAGTTAAATTTGCGCATTTGGGATATAAATGAGTTCCACGAAAGACGATTTACATCTTGAATCACACCAAGACGTTTGGTATGCGCTTCTGCACCCCAGTTTCCTTTAAATGCTTTTTTAAAACCTTTATCTACTGTTCTCTCTTTAAAAAATTCTTGATAGTTGTCGCTTATCAAATTAATAAAACTATTCTTGTATTTACCCGAATGATAATAGAACTCTTTATCTATTTTCAAACCGATTTCTCTCTTTTGAATCAAATAATATTCTCTAAAAAGGTCATAAATGAGAGAACCAGCCAACTCAACACGTTTATATTTAAAGTTATCTCGGTCGGTTGGTTTTTCTTCACCAGTGAAAACACGTAACAAACGTTTAACCATATAACCAATAAAATACGCTTTGTCTAAGAAGTTTTGTTCCCCAATATGAGGTAAAAAATAGTTCATTAAAATATCCAATACACTGTCAATGGTTCCTCTTTTCGTAAAACTAGCAATAAATTTTAATGCGGTTTCTTGATTGAAAATCTTATTTGCGTCGTGTACAGATGGAATAAATAAATCAACATAAGAGTTCTGGTTTTTATTCTCAGTCAAGTCAGTTAGTAAACAATATTCTATGATTTGTTGGTCAGAAACAACACCTAAAGCACGCATTAAAATAAAAAGAGGAATAGGTTTTCTTACATTGGGAATCAAAACTACAACTTGATTATTTGAGAGAACGGTAGATGGAGCAACGATTTTTACGGCAGTTGTTCTTATTGGTTTTGAAGCGTCTTCTGAAACTGAACGCACCTCGGCTGAAAAACTATACGTGTCATCTGCCTTGTTTTTACGAATATAAAGTATATTGTCAGCAAATTTTTCTTGACTGACAATTACTTTTTCTTTGCCATCAATAATAAAATATCCACCATAATCATTTTTGCATTCGCCCATATTGAATCTCACGTCTCTTGCCAAACCGTTCAAAATACATAAATTGGATTGAAGCATAATAGGAAAACGACCTAGTAAGATTTTTTCTAAAGTTATGCTATGTTCTTTTTTCTCTCCTTGTTCATCAAAAAAGACAAATTCAACATCCACATCATAATGAATCGTTATTCCATAAGTCATATTTCTGAGGCGTGCATCGTTGGGATACATAAAATGTGAATAGTTATCATCATAAATCACTGGTTTTCCGTAGTATAATTTTGAACCATCTTTACCACCTAAATATAATGAACACTGATTTACCTTGCCTTCATTGTCTTCATCTTCTCTTTCAATAAAACGAATGGGATTGTTTTCTTTAAATATTCTATTAATACCTTCACTAAAAAAACTATTGTACGATTCTAAATGATGCGCTACCAAGTTATGAGGATTGTCATTAAAATATTTGTCAATTAGTTTCCACGATATAGAATCTTTATCCATTTTGTTGAGTATATATTATAATAATTATATATAATTATAAATTGTTTCATCCATAATTATATATTCTTTTTAAAACAAAGAGAGAAGAGAGAACAAAGAACAAAGAAAAGAGAAATATTAATCTCAAAATAATTTAAAAACAATACATTATTTAATAACAGATAATAATGTTTGCCTCAAGAATGAGAATGAATTTAAGTAATGCTAGGTTCAATGGATTAAAACAAATCCAATCAAAAAAGTTTAGTTCAGTTGATTTTTTACCTATTACCGCATTAGATATTTACAAAAAAAGTTGTTATTACAATATTGATTACAAAATTAACGAAGAATCAGATGTGAAAGAAGCTGTGAATCGTTTTACTGCATTTGATGTCAGTTGTTTAGCGGTAACGAATAATAAGGGTGATGTGGTAGGTGTTTGTTCAGGTCGTGATTATATTAACAAAGTTGCTGCTGCGGAAAAACAAAGTATAAATGTAAAAGTTCGTGATATTTGCACTTATTCACCCAAAGTATTAGTTGCCAAAGTAGATGATACTTTGGAGACGTGTATGAGTAAAATGTTGTTCAAGAATATTCGTCACTTGTTGATTTATGACAAGACCGTATTTGTGGGTTTAATTTCCATTAAAGATTTGATTAAACCATTTATTGACAAGAACAAATATGTTGTCACCAAGTTGAGTGATTTTAATATGGGTAAGGGTGCATTTTTTGGCAGTGAGTAAAAATATAAAAATTAAATATAAAAATATTATTTGTTTATAGTATAAATGAATCATATTTTGAAGTGTTTCAAAAAGGGTCACGATAACTACTTGAACCAGTTTATATTGCCAACATCTAGCGATATTATTGAGCAAGTAGAGTATATACTTGATTTAAAACACACCGACGTTTATGAAAAGTGCGATGTTGTTAGAAAAACATATCTAGACGAACTTGCCAAAAATGGTTATAAAGATTTGAAACCCGAGGATGTATATGATTTTTTTCCAGTAAATGTTTGTGAAAAAACTTCTTTACTAGGAAACTACGTTTCTAATTTACCATACTGTAAATATTTAGAAAAAGGTTCTATTGATAGTGAGTTAGTTATTAAACTAGATGGCGAGTCTAAAAATATTGAATTGAATTTATTGAGCAGAATTTTACGAGAAAAAATATCGTTTAAAAATATTGTAATGGTGTTTAATGTGAGTAGATACGAAACTTTAAATTTTCTTGAAATGTCTCATATTATTTATAATGGAAAAAATTTTTATGAATATGATTCTATGTGGCAAGAGTTAGTACAAAGTGGTTTTACAGAAATGACTTTATTGTTATCCATAGAACACGCAATATGGCATTTAATAGTGTCACATATTATTTATGTATCCAAGAGGTCTCTTTACTTTACTGAAATTCTTAAAATTTTTAATATAGCCGATAAAAATGTATTTAGAAAGTCACTTGAAGTACAAAAATTATTATTTGGAACACCTTTTATATTCAAACAAGTACTAAATGATAATGAAGACTTTAAAAAATACTTAGTTAATAAAGTATCACACTTTATTGATAATTTTAATATAGATACCGTTTTTAATGACTACTTTAACATAAATAATTCTGACCCAACGTTGAACTGGATGCCCGGAATGAAATCCAATATTCGTATTATTAAAGATTTTGTGGATATAGTTGTATCTAAAAAAGATTTGAAAAAAGAAAATTCACGGTTTTCAAAATATTTGTTAAGAAAATACAATGATTTAAAGTTAAATAATACGCCGACAATTAAAAAATTTTTGCAAATTTTATTTGTGGTTGGTACTGCGTTTCACTCTACCACTTTTGAATTTACGAAAATCATAATGACGGATGCTTTTTTCAACGAAAAGTTGGACAAGATTTTTTACAATATTTCTTTACAAACAATCGTAACAAATATTGATACGGTTTTCGGTGATGTTGAATTGTATAAAGGTAAGTTATACAAAGAAGAAGTTGAATATTTACACGAGTCTTTGGAAATAAATAGAAAAAATATGCAAGAACATTTTGAGAAAGATAGTCGTTGTGGATGTCATAACACAATTTATACCACTCAACAAAATATGTTGAAGAAATTTTCCACCAATACGTTTACCACTTACGTGTAAAATTATTTATTTTATTGAATAAATAATTTTTATTCTTTTGCAACACTATCTATCAACTCATCACGGTTAACAATTTCTTCTACCACTTCGGCGGGTTTGTTTTCTGTTACAGAAGAATTGGTACTAGTAGTTTCTTCTACTATTCCACCTATAGTTTTTCTAGTTTTTTTTCCATACTTTACTTTCCTACCACGTGTTCTATATTTCTTTCCAAAATTTTTTTTGTGTTTTCTATTTTCTCCAGATTCGTTGCGAATGGTAAATAAAGTCCATGGTTGACTTGGTCTATCGTGTAAATATGGTTTTTGTTCTTCCCAAATACGATTTTTCTTGATAAATTCTTCCACAATAAAAGGCGTTCCACAAGAACTACCCCAACGTGCCATAAATGACATATTTTTTACCATCTCACTGTCAGCAACAATACCATCTACTGCACCTCTTGGTGCAAATGGTTTAGGTCTGCTTGGGTCTGACATATATTTTCGTGCATCTAATTCATAGTGAGAACATACAGTTCTTGAACAAGGATTATTTTCTTTTTGTAAATAAGTATCATAATGGTCGGCAATATATTCCATCGCTAAGTTTGCATCTAACTTGCCTTTACTTTCATCCATTAAATCAGCCAGACGAACTTTACGCGCACCTTGATGACGACGTAAGTCATCGTAACCAGTGTTGTGACATTCCATACAACGAATACGTGGATCGTAAGGTGCATTAAAACCAATAAAGTATCCATTCTTGGTTTTTTCTACATTCTTGTATTTTAATCCTAATTCAATGCGCATAATTTCGTTGGTGTTAATGTCACCAAATAACCAAGAATTTGCATAATCCCCAGAATTTCCCTCCCACAACATTTCATCACATTCATCCAAAGTTTTCGCATACTGCATTGCTTTACGAATTCTACAAGCAACAGTGAAGTTATTTTCATAGGGGAAAAAACCACCAATAGTAGTTTCAGTACAAACAATTCCAGCGCTAGTTACATAAAAGTCCATACCACTCCATATCCAACATGCGCAAGACTGCATCAAAATACGGTTGCCTTTGGTTGGATTTATATCTAAAATCACATTGGCGTATTGACCATCAATGAAAGTACAAAAAGAATTATGCGCCAGTACGAATTTTCCGTCCTTGGTATAGTCACCTACGGCAATAAATGCACTGCACCTATCTTGTGCACCGCCACCTTCTCTTCCAGCAGATGCACCTAATGCTTTACCCTCTTCTGAGTTAGCAAACCAAGAACCAGTTAAGGTATAAAAATTATTCCAAGCAATAATTTCATCTACACTTGTTTTTACACCAGCTTCGTTGCAACCATCAGCCATTCCTTCCATTTCTTCATAAAATTCTTTAAAGTTTTTCTTAATAGTGTCTTTTAGATGATTTTTGGCAGCTTCTATAAAAAAATCCCATTTAATTCCAAAATCGTTATAAACTATGAAGTTCAACATTTCTTGGATTTTTTTAAATTCTTCAGAAAGTAAATAACCGTTGGCGCGTCCTCGTTCCTTAGGTTCACCCCAAATGGATACATACTTCCAACCATTTTTTTCGTAGTAAATACCATTTTTTGTTGTTTTCATATTATTTTCCGTTGGCATATAATATGAAATAATATTATTTTATTTTTATTTATTTAAATTTAATTTATAAAAATAGTCTACTCTTTTTTTTAATAATTAATTTTTTTTACTAAATCCTTCCTTTGCAATACATTTTTTATTAGTATCACTTTCCTCTTTAGTTGAGTCAAAATTTGGATTCATCATCATTCCATCTCCACAGTCAGCGTCTTCAAAACCCTCATAACTTGAACCTCCCATCATTGAACCCATAATTAAAAACAGTAAAATAAATGGAATAATAACTAAGAACCAAGCAATTTCTTTGTGACCATCTTTGCACATCAAGTTAAGAACCCAAGTCCAGAATAATATATAAATTACATTTACTACAAATACCAAAAAGGTACTTGGAACACGAGTTGATAACATTCCTAAATTGTATCTCCTAGTATTTCCTAAATTTTGGATAACTGAAACAAAAAGACCCAACATTGACAAGACAAAATATAAAAATGCGGGGGTGCATAACTCCTTTAACTTCTTTGGAAAAGCCATTGTTATAAAATATATAAATATTATTTTTATATTTTATTTAATTTTTATCATTTCAAACACTTATTTTTATAGTAGTTGATGTTTTACAGTTTCCAATATTTAGAAAACCATAAAAATATATAAAAAATCAATATCACACTCTTGTAAATTGGTCTTTAAATGGTAAAGGGTTAACTGGTGCGGGGTATCCATTCAACGCATTGTATGCACTTCCAAAACCATACGATATACTTCTACCCATATTTACTAAATCTTGTGGTAAAAGTCCACCACCTTTTTTAATATGTTTACGACGACCGCCTCCTTTTGCTAAATACTTTACATTATCTAGAGGAAAAATAGACCCACCTCTTTCGGAAGTAGATTGGGTTTGAACGTCTACTGGAGCTGGGTAACTATTCAACGCAAAATTATTTGTTTGTCCGTCCACACCACTTACTCCAGGCCATGTTGAAACAGCACCAGTCCATGCTGGACCAACTACTGCTGGGTCACTCCCACCCATTTTCATTCCACCCATAAGTGGCGCTGCTCCACAACCACAACTACCTCCTTTTTGAGAAGAACCACCACCAAAAGCAACCGCACCACAACTACAACCTCCTTTTTGAGGAAACCCGCCTCCTAAAGGAACCGCACCACAACCACAACCTCCTCCTTTTTGAGATTTTTTACCGCAAAAAAAACATTTGGAACGAGAACAACCTTTCATTTTCCACAATTTTTGTTTTCTAGTTTTCCTAGTTTGTTTTCTGGAGTTTTTATTTTTTCTATGTCTTGTTTTTCCCATTATATTATATATAAATAACATTATATTTTTATTCAATATCAACATGTGTCAATAAATGTCTACGACAACACATTTTTTTTAATCCTAAACTATCCATAACTTCACCTTCTGGTGTTTTTTCTTTATATTCTTTTGTTAAATACATCACTTTATCAACATCAATATCTTTATTTAATTTGAGTTTTCTTACTTCTTCAAGATAATAACGATACTTGTCTCCTAAAACCATACCACACGTAAAACACTTAACTGGAATAATCATTTTCTATACTATTATTATACAATAATTATTTTAATATATTTTGAAATCAATTTTTATTATTATTTATGAAATAGGTAAATCGTCAATCAATTTAATCATTCGTTTCACCCATTTTTTATCATTTTTCCAAAATTGGTGACCTCCGAAACTATTTGAATCTACAACTTCGTCCGTAGAAAAACGAATTGCGTCTACTTTATTTGCATAATTAATGTCTTTCATTACTCCTATAAAATTAAATCGTAACATTGCTCCAGTAAAAAATGTATCTTCTGGCATTCTATCTAATTTTTCTCCGTTTGGATGAAACCAAGTAATTCCGTTGTGAAAAACATAAGAAACATCATTTTTTAAA
>Ga0136644_10000445_pt1 | contig 33015 bp, 43 predicted proteins | sample C_130820_EF_Meta_FD_94780 | JGI IMG/M metagenome (GOLD analysis project Ga0136644, IMG submission 94780) | Freshwater microbial communities from Lake Croche, Canada to study carbon cycling - C_130820_EF_MetaG (v2) (version 2) | ecosystem: Environmental > Aquatic > Freshwater > Lake | place...
GAGGTCCAGTTCCACCAGCTCCACCAGCTCCACCAGCTCCACCAGCTCCACCAGCTCCACCAGCTCCACCAGCTCCACCAGCTCCACCAGCTCCACCAGCTCCAGGACGTGAATGTGTGACTGGAATTCAGGGTAATGTGAGTGTATATGTAGAACTTATATCAACTTCAGATTACCAAACTGACGGACCATTTCAAACAACTGGAACTTGTGACGTACCCGATTATATGTTTGCTATAGGTGGTAATATAATAGGATTAGATCTTAGTCAGAACCTGATTCGGGTGATAAATCCATATGCAGTCAAGACTATAGTAGGAATTCCGGGTCATAATGTTAATATACGCGAGATGACTAATAAAGATGGACTGTATTCATATGATTACAATGGTTTATCTACTAATACACCAATTTCCGATATTTGCGCGTTTACAGTTGATATGAATGGTATATTGTATTTTCTATGTATAACTGGAGATATTTTTAACGTTATTGGTGAAACATTTAATTTTATAATAAATATCAGTGAATTAGGTACAGTGAATAGCACTGCAAGAATGGCATGTGATACTTCAAATAATATATATGTTAGCATAGATAAAACTATATATAATATTACGAGCGGTGAAAGTATAACTATTCAAGATATTCGATCTATAAACTATTTAGGATTTACAAGCTGTGGTGAAATGTTAATAACGGATGGTATAAATATATACACAGTTAATAATCGTGATTCAGCACTCACGGTCTTGATCAATGGCATAGTTAATATAGATTCAGTCACAACCGATGAAATAGGAAATATCTATTTTTCAGATGGTAACACCTTCAATATGTATGAAGGCGGAACAGGTAATATATTAACACTCGCTAGGTCTAATAAGGGATTTCGTAATTTAACATACACGACCAAGAATTCTCTACCAGTTATATATTTTATTACTTTTTCAGGTGATCGCACTATTTATCAGATGATGTAGATGTTAGTGCTGTTAGAATTTTCACCATTATCTTGTTGTGCATTGTGAGCTGCTGTGCAATCACTTCAAGATGAGCTTTGAGATCGACCACAGCCTCTGTAAGATTTTTCCCCTCCTCGGTCGTCAGGAGGGTGAGCAGAATATCGTTTGTATCGGTTTCCTCGTCCATTTTGTTATACGTATATAAATTATAAGTGTGTATATTACGCGTCCAAATTATTTTCTTGGGTAATGTTAAAATGGGAGCTCTAATGCAACTCGTAGCCCTCGGCGCTCAGGATGCCTACCTATCAGGCAGTCCTACAATCACCTTCTTCCAGGCAACCTACCAGCAGGATACCAACTTTGCCATGGAGGTAATCCAGCAGACTGTGAACGGTTCAGCTGGCAGCGGCGCAACTCTATCCGTCATTGTTGCCCGCAACGGCGATCTCCTCGGCAACATGGAGGTTGTCCTCGCTCCCAAGGCTTCGCTGACTCAGATTTGCCTAACATCCGACAACACCAACCCCGATATGTGCTGGGTGGCTGAGCGTTCCATCAAGGATATTACCCTGTCTATTGGTGGTCAGCAGATTGACAAGCACTACCAGACCTGGTGGCGCCTGTATGCCGAGGTTTTCCTCACCGATGCCAACAAGATCCTGTACAACAAGATGACGACCGCTACATCACCTGGTTTTGGCAAGGGTGGCAACAACGCCACAGCCCCATTCCGTGTTCACCTTCCCCTGCTCTTCTTCTTCAACCGCAACCCCGGCCTATTCCTTCCTCTCATCTCCCTGCAGTATGCTGAGGTTCGTCTAGACATTAACCTGACCTCTTACTTTGAGAACTATTTCGACAAGAACACTTTCGAGGTCTGGGCCAACTATGTGTACCTGGATACACCCGAGCGCACCGCATTCGCCGCCAACTCCCAGCAGTACCTGATCGAGCAGCTCCAGCACACTGGCGGTGACACTATCCAGACCATTGGTGAGACATCTACTCAGCTCATCCGCCTCAACTTCAATCACCCCGTCAAGGAGCTTGTATGGTGCTATCAGAGCTCAACCCCCTACTCTACCAATCTGAATGCTATGTGGAACTTTTCAACCACCCCATCCAATGTCAATATTACAGTCGACCCAGCTCTGCTCATCGCCTCCAACTCCCTTACTCTTCCCCAGAACATCGGTTCTCCATATGTATTCACCGGCTCCAACGCCTTTGTCAACACCAACACTGGTCGCACCGCTGGTACCGCTGGTACATACAGCTCCTGGACGGAGGAGGGCCCAGCCGGCTCAACTGGTCTCGAGGTTGGTCCCCTGCACCAGTTCAAGCTGGTACTCAACGGCACTGACCGTATGAAGGAGCAGTACGGCAAGTACTACAACCAGGTCCAGCCCTTCTACTACCACACCGGCAATCCCTACCCCGGTATCTACGTGTACTCCTTCGCTCTGCAGCCCGAGGATCTCCAGCCTTCCGGCTCTTGCAATTTCTCCCGCATCGATAATGCCCAGGCATCCGTTGCACTCAAGACTGGCTCTCTGGGCTCCATCCAGAAGATGTTTGCAGTCAACTACAACATCCTCAATATTGCAAGCGGTATGGGTGGTCTAGCATTCTCCAATTAGAGACTTGTCCAAAACAAATCCAAAACAAAGTTTTGTCCAAAACCCAAAAGGGGGAAACCCCAAATAAATGAACGGCTATGGTAACAAGGAGTTAGATTCCATCCCTAGAAGGGTACTAGCGTTCATTTATTTGGTATTTTATATATGCTTTCAATAATGCAATATACACCTCTAGTACCTATACAGATCAGACCTCTGTACCCTCAATTCTCTACATTGCAAGAAAAGCTTATGAAAATTCGAATGTATGATGATGTTCCGGATGAAATTCCAGAACAGATTGGCGAAGAAGTTGCTAAATATATAGAACCATATAAGCAGGCTGTAGATAAATTACTTGAAATACAATGTGAACTCGAGCGAAAAAAGGCTGAGATTCATGATTTCAAGAAATTGGCATTAACTATTGAAACTAAAAATGTACATACGGAAAAATTGCTAAATATAATTGATGACTTTTGTCAGGATGCCAACTTGGATCAACTTCAGGCGAGATATAAGGAGGCTCGCCAGGAAGTTGGAAAATATCGCTCTATGTTTTCAGTATGTAAAACTGTGGACCTACTTAATCGTTACATATGCTATGTGTGTGTGGAGAATACAGTTGATATATGCATGGTACCTTGTGGTCATGTACTATGTAACAAATGTTCAGGATCGATTAGAACTTCCTGCCCCTTCTGCAGAGGACCAATTCAATCAAAAGTGAAAATGTATCTTGAATAGTAAATATATGACTATTACAAGTGCTAAGAATAACCAAAACATTGGAGAAATGTGAAACTCTTCATCCTCCTCACTTCCGGAACAGTCAGCTGATTGACACTCGGGAATGTAAAAATCACTGAATAGCAAAAGGATTGGATCAGAACCAGTAGATATCTTTACGGCTATAGTATCAAGTGGATTAACATGTATACCAAGATCTGATGAATTCAGAGTTGTGTTGACATTGCTCCATGCTGTAGTATCATAGAGTATAGCACCTGTCACCTCATTGTAAACTTTACATGATATAGTAGGTGGTATTATACCTTTACCATATTCCCAAGATATTTGAAAAGAACTGCATACTAACTTGTCAATAGTAAAGTTTACAGGTGCAGCTATAGTTTGTCCAGCGCATGTAGGCATTGTATAGTCTAGTGTATATATACACCCCACAGCATCCTGAAGATAAATAGTACCTGCAGAACCACATGGTACACCGGATACATCCATTACATGATTTGATGGATTGATAGTAAGAACGTGTGTATTACCAACCTGTGATGTAACCTGACTCGGTATAGTCACGGAAAATCTATCCGTCCCATATGTAATACTATCATTTGGTATAACAGTTGTTGTGCAACAAGATGGAATAGAATATTCAAAAGCATATGTACATCCATCTGCATCGCTATATTTAATAGTATTATTACTACCACATTGTAATCCACTAGCAGTTATCAATGAGGCGGTAAGAGACACAGTTCCTAGTGTTGGAGTCACAAGTGTGAACGGTGGTGTACCCGTTATTAATTTAGCAGTGAAACCATCTGATGTATAAGTCATAAGTGGCACAACCACAGGACCTGCACATACAGGTGCCATTTACTATATTTAAAGAAAAGAAGTACTAGTAAATTATCTGAACTTAGCTCAGTGGTAGAGCAGCGGGCTGTAGTTCCGTCGGTCATCGGTTCAATCCCGATAGTTCAGATTGAGGGGGCGCCACCTCATAAAAACGGCCGGAAAGGAGGACTTTCCAGGTCAAGTGTCAGCAAGTCTACGTACACCTGCATTGACCATCAATCTCCTATAGCTCAGTCGGTAGAGCGTCAGACTGTTAGTCGGGGACTATGTCTCCTGGTGGATATCTGAATGTCACAGGTTCGATCCCTGTTGGGAGAGAGCGGGTTTCCCGCGTCGACTCTCCAATAACACAATGGTTAGTGTGACGGTCTTATGGAGGGATTAAAAATCCCCACGAGCTAGCCGTAGATCCGAGTTCGATCCTCGGTTGGAGAAACAAGAGACAACTTGTAAAAATCGGGGGGAGTTAATAGGTCTCATAGCACAATTGGATAGTGCACTAGCCTTCTAAGCTAGAGGTTGTGGGTTCGACCCCCACTGAGATCGTTTTTATATTAAGAGAATTATCCTCTCTTACTATAAATGGATGAGTTATATAAATATATTGAACCTGTGTTTATCTCAGAGTATGAAACGACCGGTAAAAAAAGTGGGATGAGTCTATCAGATTTTCTTGATTTGCGTCGCACTGAAATGAAAGCAAATGAGCTCAGATTTCCAGGAACATGTGAATTCTATGTAAAGAAGATTAAAAAGATTAAAAGGGTACAAAAATGGGGTGGTATACTACTGGCTGGTATCTTGGCGATCTGTATAAAGATATAGTACACTATATACATAATGTGTGGTATCTATGCATCAACTGGTGGGCCATCTGAGGACAGGACTGGATCTCTTTCTCACCGCGGACCTGATTCATTTTCAGAACTACAAATTGGTCGAATGCAGCTCATGTTTTGGCGCCTGGCTATTAATGGTCTGACGAATGGAATGCAACCTTTTGAATTCAAGGGGAAATATCTTATCGCGAATGCTGAAATCTACAACGCCGAAAAGTTTGGTGGTATCCGCGGACGTTCAGACTGTGAGATTCTTCTTCCGCAGATTCACGTTTCTGGTCTACAGTCAACCTGCGTCGACCTCGATGGCGACTTTGCCTTTGTGTACACTGATGGTGAGGAGATATATGCAGCTCGTGATCGCGTCGGCGTTCGACCACTGTTTTACTGTTATCACGACGAAGGTATTGCCTTTGCTTCTGAGGCTAAGATGCTCCTTCATTTCGGGGAGTCGATCGAAATCTTTCCGCCTGGTCACTTTTACGATTCCAGGATTGACAAGTTTATCTGTTACGAAACCAACTACTTTGAGCCGAGGGTCGATTATATCCCCGGTCGGATCTATAATATCATGTTGAGCGCAGTCGCGAAGCGTCTACAGAGTACTGAAAAGCCAGTTGGTTTCTTTCTGAGCGGCGGTCTAGACTCTTCAATTGTTGCAGCTCTGGGAAAGCAGCTCTCTCAGACCCGAATCCGAACCTTTTCAATTGGTATGAAGGATTCCCCTGACCTCTTGGCTGCTCGCAAAATGGCCAACTTTCTTGACTGTGATCATACGGAGGTGCTTTTTACTGCTCAAGAGGGGATTGATGTTCTGGATGATGTCATCTGGCATCTAGAGACGTATGATACAACTACTGTGCGTGCATCGATCCCAATGTATCTTCTCTCCAAGTATATCAAGGAGAATACGGATATTCGCGTTGTAATGAGCGGCGAGGGTGCAGATGAACTGTTTGGTGGTTATCTGTACTTTCACGATGCTCCTACTAATGATGCTCTAGAGGCTGAGACGATGCGACTTGTTCAGGATGTTCATCTGTTTGATGTACTGCGCGCAGATCGAACCACAGCTGCTCATGGTCTGGAGCTCCGTGTGCCATTCTTCGATACTCATATGATTGATCACGCGCTCAGTCGCCCAGATCGTATGCCGGTCGATGGCTATGAAAAGTATATCCTACGCAAGGAGTTTGAGGGTATCCTTCCACACGATATTTGTTGGCGCCAGAAGAATGGAATGAGCGATGCGGTGGGCTACGAGTGGCGAACTGCCCTACAAAAGTTTGGTGAGTGGCACTACAAGTCCATCTTCCACGAGTATTTCGATGATAATGAACAGCTGGTTCCATATATGTGGATGCCACAGTGGTCAGAGGCCAAAGATCCAAGTGCTACAGTGCTCCCACATTTCAAACACTAGATTCGTCTCCTGGTGGAGTGCGCGGCGGACTTCCACGACTAAACTCCAATAGTCTTTGGGCTATTGCACCCACTGAACTCTTTTCAGATTCTTCAGACTCATCGAGTCTTAGATGGTTCAGTAGTTTTTTTTCGATAAAATTCCCTTGTTCAAATGTTGTTGTAAATTCAGAAAAACATTCATTCAAAAAAATTTGACCGCTTGCTGATCTCTGTTCTCTGTCGAGCGAAATCTCCTTTGAAATTTTAAGGGCAAGTTTATGATATATAACAGATGTATTGAGTGCTTTTGTCATCTTTTCGTTAATTTTAAGATAGAGTTGTATAGAACCGAGTACTCCTGTACCAGCTGATAATACAGCATTCAATATAGATACATATCTCTGTTCCAAAAAATCATTCAGGGCTATAGCTGTTAATGCATTTATAGCACTGATTACAAGTATAGGTACATTGAATCTCTTTGCAAGACCTTGATAGTATATATAATCCTTGGTATAATGTTTGTGTAATAGATCAGACTGTTTTTCTAGTTTCCCCAAAAAATCCTCCTCCTTGTCAGTCCACTTGTTATCCATCTTACTTTAACGCACTAAAATTTTTCACTTTGGTTGGTGCTTGTTTCCAGAATTTTATAGGATCATCTATATATAGTTGATATAGTTTCTTATTTTTCTCAATCATTTCATGTTCCATCTCCTTGTATCCTTCTGGTACATGATCTGAATATGTGTACTGTATACCAAGCTGCTTACCGACATCAAATATTTCACCCTGGGCATCAACCACCCAGCAGTGCCAACAGGCTTCGTTATCACAGAGTGAATACCCCTGTACAAGTTGGCCTTTCGGAATGATTCTGCGTAAAAGTGCATTATGATGTACTATAGTACCATCAACCTTGTGTAGTTTCAGTCTCAGGGCAAATCTCTTATCCATATATATACATATAAACATTATCTTTTCTATATATATAATGAATTACTGTGATGAGATTTGGTGGATAGTAGATATATTTGGGTTGACTGACATACTAGAAAAATATTTCATGACTCCTGGGTACACCGTGACTGCAAATAAGAGAGATGGTTCTCCAGGATTGATATTCTTTAAAGGACATTGGAAATACAAGTCATCATCTGGAAAAGTATACGATTCATATAAAATGAAATATCAAATTGACGGTACTGCTCACTTTTGTCAGAGTTTTGCATTGCTTCAATATCTGAAAGATGTTAAGCCTTCGACATACGGAATATTCGCTGAACAACTCAGACCCGAACAATATGCGCACAATATAAGAGTCATAATCTCAATGTGGAGATTTATATTTAAACAAAAACCAGAACTTTTAAAAATATATGTTCATCAAGTTAAAATTTTACACACAATCCCTGAGTATCTAGGAATATATCACTCTCACGCAGTAGATATTGATTTGAATAAAATGACACAAAAGAAATTTCTTGAAATGTTGGATTTTATAGATGAACATGCACAGAAAATTGTTGGATGTCGAGAGGGATAAAAAAAATATGCCCTTTACATATACTAATGGATCCTATTCTCTCTCCAAACCCAAACCGATTCACAACATTTCCTATTCGTTACAATGGTCTATGGGAGCTGTATAAGCAGGCTGTTGGGAGCTTCTGGACTGTTGACGAAATTGATTTCTCAGGAGATGTCAGAGATTGGGAAGGACTGAAGACGGAGGAGAAAAACTTTATCAAGACTGTGCTTGCGTTTTTTGCCGCCAGTGATGGTATCATAATGGAGAATATAGACATAAACTTTGGTTCAGAAGTTCAGATACCAGAGGCTCGGTCATTCTACGCCTACCAGGCATTCAACGAGTCTATTCATTCAGAGACGTATTCGCTCATGATTAACAAGCTGATTCGTGATCCAGAAGAGGAGAGTCGGTTGCTTAGTGCTGTTCAGCATGTACCAGAGGTGAAGGCTAAAGCTGAATGGGCTCTCAAGTGGCTTGATAAATCGCTAGCATTTGAAGATCGTTTGATTGCATTTGCTTGTGTTGAGGGTATATTCTTCAGTGGGTCTTTCTGTGCCATATTTTGGCTGAAGAAACGAGGTATCATGCCTGGCCTGTGTTTTTCAAACGAGTTGATTAGTCGAGACGAGGGTCTTCATCAGACATTTGCAGTCGAACTGTATAAATTGCTCCAAAACAAGTCGACACATGTGAATGAGATTGTTGCAGAGGCTGTAGCGTGCGAGGTTCAGTTTGTCGAGAGTGCCCTGAAAGTTTCACTCCTTGGAATGAATGCAGACTCTATGATACAATATATTCAGTTTGTTGCTGACCGTCTGTTGGTTCAGCTTGGACTGAATAAAATGTACAATGTGGAAAATCCATTTGATTGGATGGAGAATATCTCACTTGAAGGTAAGACTAATTTTTTTGAAAAACGCGTCGGAGATTACTCTAAACACGTGAATGATTCAATTCGTTTTGATGAAATTTTTTAAGGGCCAAGACCTAGACCGAGACGCTGATCCATTACCTTAGATCTTAGTCCTGTTGGACCAACATCGCTTCCACCAGCCTTTAGCATGGGAACCAAAAAGGTTGCCAGTATCACTAGTACAAGGCCATGTGCTGCTACATTGAGCATGCCATGGCGACCGATGACACCTTCTGTCATTCTATAAGCTTCTGGGCTTGAAAGAGCAACGAAAAGTATAACGAGTAGAATTGCCTCCTGAGAGAATATATCTTGAACAAACTTCTGTGTGGGTGCCATTTATAATTGAACAAGAAAAAAATTATGTCCTGATTTTCATAAGTAGAAACACTATAATCATAAATATAAAAGAGTGTAAAATCAGACCACCTGGAGTTGGAACAACCCCATTTCTGGTGATCCATGACCCAATGTGTTTAGTGGTGAATGTATATACTTGCGGGCTGGATAATATCATAAAAATTATGGCAGAATAGAATGCATACTTAAACTTTACCATATCACTCTTCTTCATACCTCCACAACCGCATCCACAGTCTAGTGTTTTACTCAGACCCATACCACCCTCTCTGTATCGCTTCATATAATATTGGTCGAGAAAATCTATTGGTATAAAGGGATGCGCCACTAATAACATATAGCAAGAAAGATGGCGTCCGTTACCAAGTTTACCAATTTCTCCCTCGATCAGATCAACTTCTCTGATGTTCACAAGAACAAGCTTGGTGGCAAGGCGATCTATCTGACTGGCAAGAACAGCCAGAAGCTTATGGTCCAGCTGCCTCCTACTCGCGCACCATTCGGTCTGAGTCCCTACGAGGACAAGGCGACAAAGAAGGTGACGTATACTATCCCTCTGTCTCTGGATGACGAGGCACTGAAGAAGTTTTTCGTTGACCTGGATACCAAGATTCTTGAGTATGTCTGCAAGAATTCAGAGGAGATTCTTGGTAAGAAGATGAGTCTTGAGGTGCTGACTGAGCTGTATACTCCTCTGGCCAAGGCGAGCAAGGATCCGCAGTATGCTCCTCAGCTGAAGCTCAAGGTACAGCAGGGCCGCAATGGTGACTTTGTACCCAAGGCGTATGACTTGAAGCGCAACCCAATCTCTCTTGAGGAGATTGAGAAGCAGGATACGATTCACACCATCGTTGACATTAACCAGATTTGGGTCGTGGATAAGAAGTTTGGTGTAAGCGTACGTCTAGAGCAGGTGATGAAGGTGCCTTCAGTCAAGCTGAATGCTTGTGCCTTTGCTGTATCGGATGAGGAGGATGAGATCGATATACCTATCTTCGTAGATTCTGATTAGATAAAATATTGTAGTGTAATATAATGAACGTCTTATATATAATTGTTATTTGTGTCCTAGTCCTTGTCCTCGCATTTGCATTTCGTCCCAATCATGAATATTATGCAGCAAAGACTGCTGCTGAGCCGGTAACTGTTCCAATTGTGTATGGTGCAGGCTTTTGCAGATATTGTACTCAGCAGAAGGATGAGCTTGATGCCGCAAATATAGATTACAAGTACTATGATTGTACTCTTCCAGAGAATAAAGAGACTTGCAAGGATATAAAGTCTTATCCAACCATCAAGTTTCCTAATAGTCCAGAATTGAAGGTTGGAAAGCAGCCCATAGAATTATTCGCTGCATATGTTAAGAAATGAGGCTGAGTGGTTCAGAACCTCAGTTTGATGCGGATGATGTACCTATATTAGGTAATAATTGTTATGATTACGCCTTTGGTGACTACAGGCCATCTCCTAAAAGCAGGAGTCATAAGATTAGAAATTCTAATGGGAATATCGTGAATAGAGTTCCGCGCTACAATAAAACAGAGCCAGGTTCGGCTATTGGAAAAATTGGTACAACATTTAGGACGTGTGGTACAGGGAAGAATAGTATGCGTGCTCGAATTTTGTATGATAATCCTAGAACTGTATATGCACTTCCCCGTGGCAAAGATTCTCAGCCATGTAAGAATGGGTACTATAAGGTGATGTCATTCGTTGGCACATCAACTGATGGACAGATGTATGGCGATTTTCATTTTTATAAACAGGTCGGAGCTGTGAGATACAGAACCCAAAAAGGTGATACACCAAAAAGTATCGCCAAATTCTTTCGAGTCAAGGAATCTGTAATTAAAGAGGCTATGAAGCACTCGACGGCGCAGCGTAATGCAGTTGATGGAATGTACAACGATAGAGTATCCGAACCGACTGGGAGAATACTCAAATTTCCAGTTAATCTGTGGGCTCATAAGCAGGGGTGGGGAACAAGACCTATGCTTGTAGATGCATCTGGTAAGACTATAGAAGATCCACGAAAAGCGAATAGAAAATATGGAGTAGATTACAATATATTATGTGGTAGTTATTGTGTTAGATCCGGGAAGGCTATAACTGGAAATTCCTAAAGTCTGTAGTATTTCAGTAATATTTTCATTATGTTCTATATCAAAATGTATATCAGCTATAGATCTATCCATGAGATGTTCATCAAGTCCAAAACTTTCAACAAGTGTTGATATATTAGTAGTATCATATGTATGTATAGTTCTCTGACCATCATGTATACATTGTATATTGATAGCTATTCTGTATGTAGGAACATCAAAAGGTACACGACACATTGGACAAGTTCTGCTTGTCCTCTTCCACCTCTCGAGACAGCGTTTGTGAAATGTATGGTTACACCCAATCTGTCTCGAGTTGTTGGCGTTCATATTTTCCAAACATACTGAGCATTGATTGTCTAGGTGCTGAAAACATCTATCGACCCCTTTGCGTGTACACTTTCTACCATTCCTACATATACCTGTACATTCCATTTAGTAGTATATATGATTTTTATTAATCAAAATTGACGGATCTTCTGCGGCGTTGGGGAGGAATCTGGAGTTCAAGGCTTCTGATGGCGTCTATATATACAAGTCTCATACGTTCCTCTGTTGCCATTTTTAAAACAATATATTCATCTCTCTGTTCTGCTCTGCAGGTTGGACATTCATTTGATGTCTCATACCATCTGATAATGCATGGTGTATGAAATGAATGACCACAATTGAGTCTATGTGTTGACTTTGAGTTTATTGAGAGAACATTCTCCAGACATATGGCACACGTCTGCTGATGGTGCACACAACATTTTCCATCCAAGAGTATAGGTTTACGACACTTTCGACCTGTGAGCGTCAGAGAGGTGCATTGCATTCTCTGACATCAGCACTGAAAGTATTTCCTTGTGAATTTCTTCAGGAGTCTTGTCATCTACCAGTATAACGTGATGATCATATGCATATACACTATAATAGCCATGAATCATTTCAAGATAATCAAACTGAATAGCTGAATCACCAATTTGCCCCCTTGTACGAATGCGTTCCAGACACTTTTTTGGTTGACTCAGTAGATATATTTTAACATCTGGTCTCCATGCAACCTTTTTGTACCAAAAATCATATTCTTTGATCTCATCCGCTGTTACAACATTTGACATGACAAGATGTAACCAGAATACATGTTTCGCAGATTGCATACATCTCTCATATATACAGTCATCTGGTGCATCAGAGAAAGTCTTAAGTATAGACATGTGTAATAGAAATGCCCATCGAGATTGATCTTTATAAAAGAGATCAAGAGGCCATTTATCAATTGGTTCCTTTTTCGTTTTAAAACCCGCATTTTTTAATAGATTCATTTGTGTTGATTTTCCAGAACCAATATTTCCATCGATTACAATCCTCATATATATTTAACGTCTATAACTTCTATATGCTGAGGCGGAAGGGGCTGCGGGTGCTGCTGGGGCTGCGGGAGATAATTTTGCTATTATATTCTGAGCTTCTCTTATTTTTTCAGCATCGGTTTCTGTATCTTCATCACCCCATGGCACATATGACTTGTTATTCACCATTGATGAACCACAATTGGATGGTGATGGTCCATCTGCATATTCATTGTATACTACTGGTACAACAACTATATTATCACGTGGTCTATTATAATATCCACGTCTTCTGTATGGATAATCATCATCCGATTCCTCCTCATAATAATAATTGAATGTGGTATAGTCATCATCACGGCGCCGATAGGCTGACATACGCGGATTTAGTGTTCCTAGAATAATAGGATCAGTATTGTGTGATGTATCGACTATAGCTTCTCCCTGATTCCATAGTGCTACACCAAAAGGTACACCACCTATTTTATCTATTATATCCTGGTTCATTATGCGAGATGATCTATGATCACCTATACGAGATGCATCGAGACTGAAAGGCATTTACTATTTCACAACATTTAAAACTCGTAGCCACTCCTCATATGGCGCCCCCATAATCATATTAAAGTCCTGCTGACAGTCGACATCTTTCATTCGGCTCTCCCTCCCTATCACCTCATTCACCTCTTTGTACGCGTAAGCAATTTCCATCAACGTCTCCGCCCCCGAAATCCCTATACTCCCTGTAGAGAACACATTGACCGTGATGCGCTTCATATGCTCGAGCGGCTTGAACTTGATGACGACTGCTGAATAACTCCCTGGATCATACTTCACATCGTACTTTGGATCCTTGAAATCCTTAATCACCTTGTATAGGTGCAGATGCTTGTTCATCTTAAAGTCGGTTTTGATCATCACAATCTTGAACTGCTCGTACTTGATATCAATAGAACGCCTCAAGATTATGGGCATCACAATCGCCAACTGCTTTACGACGCGCTTACAATCGAGCACGTTCGAACACCCTGCAATCTGAACTGTTCCATTCGAGAATAATTTCACAGCCTTTGTTGAATATGCATCTGTGTACCCTATAGATATACAGTTGTAAAATTGCTGTGCGCGCTTCGCAGGCTTCACCTTCCACTCAAAGGCTTTCTCAGAGCCCTTGGGCCTCAATTTTAAAGAGCCACCGATGCTCTTGAAGGCTTTTCTGATTTCTTTGGGGTCAACTTGACCCAGTATCGACTTTGCGTAGAGGGTAATGGTTGATATTCGGACCCATGATGGCTTTTCAACCATTCCATCGCGGAAGCGCGCCAGAGTCTTTATGTACTCGAAGGTGTCCATTGTTTTACTTAAGCTTGTAAGCCTTAACCTAGATGGTTATGGTACACACTTTTTAAAAAGCTCGAGTCGAGTTTGGACAGACTCTCCCGTGAAATGAGCTATAAAATCTCCAGGTTTCCATTTGAGACCTTCTGGTGTCGGATGATTTATTCTGTAAAATGACTGTAACACCTTCCAATCTACCAAATGTATATTCGGTAGTTTCATTCTCGTAATAGTATCCTGTTCCCAATTGGGCTCGGTATATTCTTTTTGTGTTGCAAAATTCCATATGTCATATAATGTTACTAGGGCTGATTTTCGTATAATCATTGTTCCACAGTTCAGTGGGTAATCTCCGCCTACATCTCTTTGTACAATAATTGAAGCATCTGGTAACGAATTTATTATCTTGCGTATATCTATAGCATCGTTTGTTACAATCATATCATCATCTACCCACCAAAGAATATCATATTCACCACATTCTACCAACTCGATGAGCAATTTTATTTTGTTCCACGATTGTGACCTACTAAACCCGTGTTCAATTGGGAACAATTTACAGTCGATGGACCATTTTTCACAGTATCTGACAAATGTTGGCCAAAATATATCGTGCAATATAGGTCTATCAGAACTTGTAAAACACAAAATCTTCATATAAAAAATATGACTTTATCTTTTATATGGTTGTTATAATAGCCAAATATAAAGAGGATATTGAATGGGCAAGAAATTTACCCGATGTAATAGTATATGATAAATCAGATACACCTGTTATTGGTGCCATCAAACTTGAAAATGTGGGTAGAGAATCTGATACATATCTAAGATATATCATTGATAATTACTATAATCTTCCTGAAAATATAACATTTTTACAAGGTAATCCTTTTGATCATACAAATGGATGTTTAGAATATCCATACACTAATACCATGACACCTTTTAATACTCATATTATAGAAGAACCTATTGATCAGTATCCAGGACTTCATATGAGAGAATACTTTCGTGATATATTTGGAATAAACGCTCCAGATAAATTAAAGGTTATTTATGGTGCACAGTTTACAGTTCATCGTGATAGAATTCTTAGTAGATCTATCAAATTCTATAGAACACTGTTATCAATGCTTAATAATGAAACTGATTTTGATTTAGCTCATTACCACAACAAATATTTATCCACTGAAATAAATGGATGGATCATGGAGAGATTATGGGTGTACATTTTTCTATACACCCAAATATAAGATGCCAAGTATATTCCATAAAATAACCAAATCCACCAGATACATGGCCATCTTTGACTTTATCACTCACTGAATAGTTGTACAAATCTTGATAGAATTTGAGTGAATTTCTAGTTATAGCAGCTGGTCTAAGTATGAATTGTGCACAACCCAGATGTCCTTCGTGAAAATTTCCATACTCTTCTACAGCTCCATAATACGGTTCGAGAAACATCTTGTAAAACTCATAGTAATCTCCACCAGGATGAAATGGATGTACATCGTTCCCCCATCGATAATGATTTATATTGACATATGTTTCACCATTATATCCTTTGATGTGATCTATAATTGAACCAGAATGATGCCAGGAATATTCTTCATCATGTACAAGAATAATCTTATCAGGAAGATTATAATAATAATCACAAATATATTTTAGATAAGCACTTGCTTCACAACTTTTATTTGGAATATTCTCGTATGTATATCCCGGTATCATGTCATCCAATTTTAATTCAGAATGTTCATATATATACACATGATCAACCAATTTTTCTTTTAGTAATCGAAGAGTCCAATATATATTTTTTTTGTACGATGAAACGATGATATGAGCTGTCATTTTTTTCTATATAATATATAAATGACGTATCGTGGCTTTAATATAATTATTGTGACACCAGCTGGTCGAAGACGTTACATGGAACTTTTGTTGACCCAGATATTGAGATATATAGATGCTGGGGTTGTGAATGAATATCATATGTGGAAAAATACAACTAATCAAGATGATATTAATTGGATGTATAGTAAACAGTCTGATGTGGTTAAGGTTATAGAATCAGATATACCTATAGATGGTAATTACTCAATACACGATTTTTTTAAAAGATGTACAGCTGATAACACTATATATATACGGTTTGATGATGATGTAGTACTACTAGATACAGTAGAATCTTTTAAAAGTTATATCGATTTCAGAATTGATAATCCAGACTATTTCATGATATATCCAACTATACTTAACAATGCAGTCATATCACATATATTACAGAGAAATGGTAAAATTTCACTCAACGCAGGTATTGCCGGGTATAATTGTATGGATAGTATAGGATGGGGTGATGCCAATTTTGCAGCTAATCTACACAATGAGGTTCTTGATAAATTGAATAATGGGAAAACACTCGAATATTTTCATATGGGTGACTGGAAACTATATTTCAATGAGAGAGTATCGATAAATGGTCTATCATGGATTGGTTCAGACTTTCGTAATCTATGCAACGGAATTGTAGGTAGAGACGAGGAACAGGAACTCTCAGTAGAGATGCCAAAAAGATTAAATAAAATGAACTGTATATACGGCGGATTTGTTATTGTTCATTATGCATTCTTTACTCAGAGAGAATTAATTGATTCATCTGGTTATCTTGATAAATATATTGGTGTATTACAAAATGGAAGAATATGTTAATAGAATTAAGAATGTTGAATCAATAGATGATTTAACAAAACTTATTGGTACTGTAGGTCTCTTTTACGATAATAGAAATCTATATGGTAAATATCAACACTATATGCTTGATCCAGGTAATGGTGGTCTATGGCAAAATCCGGAAGAATTGGCTACATTTCTATGGAATAATAAACAACTATTTATTGAATCAGATATACAGAGCTATCTAGATATAGGCACTTTCAATGGGTACACAACATTTGTCATTGTAGAATTCTTAAAAGCTTTTGTAAATCCAAATATCAGAGTAAAAACTATAGATCCATATATACTTATTCATCCTACAATGTCAATATATATATCACAATATTTTCATCAAACAACAATAGAAGGTGTACAAGAAGAGTATGATCTTGTATTTATAGATGGTCTACATGAACATCCTGGACCTAGTAACGATTTTAACCATGTTTCAAAGTATGCCAAATTAGTATTTTTTCATGATATTGCTGATAGGCACTGTCCAGCTGTAAGAGATACATTTGCACAATTAGCACCATTATATGAACATAACATAGTTAATCTAAGTGGTGACTTGTTTGGCATAGGTCTACTTAACCTGCAAAAAGGGTGCCTCAGATGAACTCAGGTCCAAGGGTGCTTGATTAGGGTAAAATGTCGCTCGCACTCTCAGAGAAGCGCCTGGTTGGTCGCCTGATTGGGCCGTACCAGCGAGAGGGGGTTGACTGGATGCTCAAGCGCGAGACGCATCAGGGTATCAAGGGTGGTTTTCTCTGCGACGAGATGGGTCTCGGAAAGACGATCGAGGTGATTGCCACGATGCTCGGAAACCAGAAGCGTCGGACCCTCGTGATAGCACCCAAGTCTGTGCTGACCCAGTGGCGAGACGAGATTCGCAAGTTTTCAGGGCGTATACTGCGCGTTGGCGTCTGGGATGGTCCGAACCGAACAACAAAGTCGGATGCCATCTCAGAGATGGATGTAGTCATCACCTCGTACTCGCTCCTCCTGCCACGTGCAGAGGAGAAGAGCACCCCTTTGCACCGCATCGCGTGGGACCGCCTCGTGCTCGACGAAGGTCACGAGGTTCGCAACCCAAAGACCAAGACATTCCTATCCATCAGAGCCCTTAGTGCTGGAATCCGCTGGATAGTCTCGGGAACCCCAATCTTCAACTCGATTCGGGACTTTGCGGCGCTCTGCAACATTCTGGGCATTTCGCAGAAGCAGGTTCAAGCGCAGACCCAGGTCATCCGAGACACCTATGTCCTCCGGCGCACCAAGGAGGATGTTCGCATCGCCCTGCCCCCCTGCGACTTTGAGAATGTGGAGCTCCAGATGAATCCAGAGGAGCAGCAGCTGTACACAGAGGTGTACAACGAGGCGAAGGAGAAGGTTCGCGCGCTGCTGCGTACCAACGACCAGGGGACAACGATGCACATCCTCGAGTGCATTCTGCGCGTCCGGCAGACGATGGTCTGGCCGCAGCTGTACTATGATGGTATGGCGGTCAAGGATGAACAGGACCCGCTCGTCTTTGAGGGCTCTTCGAAGAAGCACGATACACTGATCGAGCTCATCAAGAATCACCCAAAGGAAAAGAGCCTCATCTTTTGCCAGTTTGTCGGTGAGATGGATCAGATTCAGCTCCGGCTCGCTGCTGAAAACATCAGCGTCTACAGAATAGACGGCTCAGTCGCGAAGGATTCACGCGAGGCGAGAATCGAAGCCTTCAAGAAGAGCACCAATGGACCAGCCTTCATCATCCAGATCAAGGCGGGTGGCGTGGGCCTCAACTTGCAGGAGGCGACTAGAGTATACATCACGAGTCCAGCTTGGAATCCAGCTACCGAGATGCAGGCGATTGCACGCGCGCACAGAACAGGACAGGTGAAGAAGGTGTTCATCAAGAAGTTGGTGTACTCTGGGACGGAGGAGATTCCGAGCATCGAGGAGAGCATAATGAAGCTTCAGGGGGACAAGGCAGTGGTGTGCGCAGAGGTTCTGAATGACCCGAGACTGTCTGCTCAGTTGCCGAAAAGCAAGTCAAAGTTTACTATTCAGGACCTTAAACGTTTATTTGTGTAATAGTAGTATGGAGGGTGCTCGTATAGCCTTGTCTGCAACTGGTCCACAAGACCCATATGTATGGGGGTCTGATTTTAAATGGGTCCCAAAAAAATATAATCATACACCATTTGCAATTTCGCAAAGATTTCTTGTCTTGAATAGTTTAGGTGGATATTTAGGTAATACTGTACAGGTGGATCTTGTTCCGAAAGATTTACCAGATCTCTTGTCAAACATGCACCTCAAATTTTCACTCCCAGTGGGAAACTACACTCCGATTCTCGGGCGGGCTATCATCAACACTGTATCATTTGTAGTAGATGGTACTTTAGTCGAACAAATCACTGATGATTGGTACATTGTACGAGATGAACTCTTCCTGAATGCTGATCAACAACTTGCAATGAAGAATTTGGTTGGCAATTCTACAGGTGGAGATTATATAGTTCCTTTGGATTTCTTCTTTTGTCATCGCAAAGGTGAACACAAACCGTATTTTCCGTTGTGTGCAGCAAGCAACTCTAAAATTTCAGTCATATTCAATTTCAATCCACTCTCTTGGATAACCCAATCGACAGCGGCAATTGACCTTATAAATCCAATGCTTATTGTTGAGGGTGTAACAATATCTGACGAGGAGCGGCTCTATTATATGACATCAACTATATCATTTGATATACCAACAGCGTTACGAGAGGCTCAACTCGAGTACAATAATGGAGCAGCTGTAATGCACCTGACTGCAAACTACCCAATCACTATGATGGTGTGGTTTATACGTAACAAACAATTTGAAACTCTTGATTCTCGTTTTTATCAAAATAGATACGACTTTGGATATAGTACAAAGTATATAACATCATCTATTCCAGTTACATTTTTTGACGGTACAACATCTAACTATATTGATGTTATTGATAATGTAACAATGTATTTCAACGGTATAAATCTACTGAATAATTTCCCCGATGGTGTGTATCATTCAGTCAAGCAACCAATGGATCATGGTCTCTCACTTCCCACTAAGAATATATACATGTATTGTTTCACTGCAGATCCAAAAAATTATGACAAGAATGGAACTGTAAATTTTGCGCATTTGGATTACAAATCTACTCATCTGGATATCACATTTAAGAGTGCGTACAGTATACAGGACGTGTATAGTTTGAATCTATATTACTATGGGTATCAGACTCTTACACTCGCGGATGGTGTGGCGAGTTTTTCTAAATGACAAGTATAGATGGAACCATTCCAAAGGCAGACATTTGCATTTGACTGGCATTCAAGAACTGAATTTAGCGATGATACATCAATGGATATACCACTATCAGGTGATGTTGTAGACAGGATTATTCTCCGATTCACATGGAATACAGCTTCAAATGTAAGCTTATCACTTGGTACAGCCATGATTAATATGATTGAATTGCGTTGGGGAAAACAGGTTATCGAACGTCTGTACGGCGAAAATCTATATATTATGAATGATACAATGGTTCCACAAGGCAAGAGGGCAGCCCTGAATCAACTGACTGGTATGGATACTACAGCGGCATTGGCTGAATACTATATACCACTCCCATTTACAATGAAAATTCCACTCTGTGCACTTGATAAAACATGTACAGTCAGAATAGTATTCAATAGATCAAGTACATTTATGACCATTCCATTCTATGGCGAACTCAATTTAAAGATGGTTGTTGAATATGTATTTTTGACTGATCGAGAAAAACTCTATATGCAAACTCACCCAATGATATATACAGTTCAATACTATCAAATGTTGGAGTTTATAGTCAATCCAAATCAGACAAACTTCAATGTAGTCACATCATTTATGAATAATGTCAAAGAACTTTATTGGGTCATTCAAGATCCTACTACGGCACCATACACTTTCAGAGACGATCTCATAAGTCTTGGTCTGACATTGAATGGTCTAGAATATCTTAGTCCATATATTGGTACTAATATATATCTCAGTATGACACAGCCACTCGAATACCATACAAAGACACCAAATTCAAATGTATACATGTACTCTTTCAGTCTAAATCCAGAGAGTCCAATACCAACTGGTGAAGTATACATGTCAAATATAACAAATCAGATGCATACATTTGTACTTACATCATATTCAGGTACTAGATATATACGTATATATGCACATACATATAATCTAGCAACTGTAGCTATGGGAAAACTCAGTATGAAATATACGCTCGGAGAGTCTGGATTTAAAAATTAATAGATTATAGATGGCTTCAGCCCTTTTACTTTCAGCTGGTTCTGATTTCTATGGAGGGCCTTCGCTCTTTGAATTACAAGAAGGTCCTATTGTTGAATATACAACCAATACGGTTCAGGTTCCTTTTCAGGCTTCAAACCTTAAATTTGGAGATTTAGCATATTCTACACTCCCAAAGAGGGATGACGTCATAAAATCGATAACTCTGAAATCGACTCTTGGATCACTTTATCCAGTTATAGCACAGGGATACGTCTATCCACAATACAGTTCAAACCTCGATTCCAATTTTTACGATGTGAATGGTACACTGCAACTGGGTGCAATCGGAGTTTACGGATATTACAACACTCAACTTTTGGCAAATTGGGCTCAACCCTTTGTAGCAAATGTATCGGTAAGTGTCATCAACAACACTTTTTCATTTCAGAATATAAATGGGGCTATGTTTACATCTGAACAGGCTGCATCGTTCTGGGGGTTTGATATACGGTATGCATATACATCAAATCCATGGAAATTTAGTACATCTGTACCCCAATTCAATCTGGTACAATCTGGATGGATTCCTGGATTTCTCCCACCGCCACAAAACTTTACATACTACGACTCAGTCGGATATCTCCTTCCAAAGATTTCTCGGCTTCTCATTGGTGGTCAGACGATCCAGACTATAAATTCTCAGACACTCTACACTGAGACTGATCTTGAGACTCCATATGAAAATCAGGCTGGACTGACTATTCTGGTTGGCAAGAATGACCCTACATCTCAGATGAATCCAAGAAACTACTGGACAAAATTGACATTTGATGAGATTCCCATTTCACAGCTCGAAAATCAGGATGTACAGGTTGCCGTTCAATTTGAGACTCTGAACAATCTAACATCTCGATCACTTGTTGGTGGATTACTCAATAGTTCAGCATATACACCATATTCAAGTGCACTCCCAAAGCAGTTTATAATCAAGATTTTTACATATAATGGATATATAGTAGTATTCTCAGAATATAATAGTTCAAGATATATAACACTCATAAATGAACTTACTGGTTCTGTCATTCAGGTTTTAGAATTATCTACAACTACAAGCCGTGCGCCATGTATAGCCTTTGGTAAACTCTATTTTATTACTGATTTTAAATATCTCACATCATATGATATATCATCAACAGGATTTACAAATCCAATAACAAGTTCAACGAATATTGAATATGATCCAACAAGTGGTGTAGACGCAATGCTCGCCATAGGTAAGTATCTGTTTATTCTGTACGACACTATTCCAGTTGTATATGATATCACTACAGGTATATATACTCATCTATCTATAACAATACAAACTTACTTTACATCGAAGGGTCTTGGAACTGTACTCGCTTTAATTACAACAATGGCGCTCTCAACCGGTACAAATATATATTATCCTGTTGAATCATCCACGGGTGTTTATATTTTTTATATCAACATATTAAAATTTATAGCAGGTGATGTTACGGCATATGGTACAATACTTCTCAATTATGCTTTTTATATTTATAATAAATACCGATGTGTGTCAGATGGTAGGTATATATATTACCCATTTGAATTTGTACCAGTTGGTGACGAAGGATATGTGGTAATGTACAGATTAGATACATTTACTCATACAGTCGAATATGCGCCTGCGTTTACGAGTCTCACCGATAATTATTCTACTCCTCAGATATTTGATGGTATATACATATACTACTTTGACAATGAGAATACATATTACACCTATAGATATTATGATACGCGCAAGAAATTTTCAGATCCAACAGCATGGACAAGTATCAGAATAAACCAAGAGTCATATCCATTGACAGTGATAGAAGGAGTCTTATGTCTAGGTACATTATACAATTACAACTTTGTGACTACAGAAATTAGTACATATATCATCAAGATGGATCCATATGAAATTGTTCCAAGTTTGACTGCATCACTTATAGTTGAATATGCTCAACTCATAAATCCTGTACCCAGTTCAAAAACCCTAATCAAACAGACACAAATGAATACATTCACTATGAGAGCTGGTATCTCTAGAGACACATATACTTTAACTTTTACGGGACCAATAAAAGAATTCTGGATAAAGAGCAATGCAAATATAGCTCGACTAACAATCGAACTGAATGGATTTATTCTAGCCGATGAAGACTACAATTCCATTAATATTCTCAGACCATTTGAGAATCATTCTGTAACTCCATATCAGACAACAGGTATATATACTATATCTATCGATCCTAACACATTGGAACCAATTGGTACAATGAACATATCAAGGATACGTTCAGCGACAATAACTGTATATTTTACACAGACGTATACAATAGATCAGACAATATATGTATTTGCGCGATCTGTGAATGTTCTCCAGTGTAAAGAGGGTATTGGGGGATTATTATTCAATTAAAATCTGCACTTAATATAAATGACTGGCTCCAGGCGAATGGTTGCAAACGGAACTGCGCGAAAAACATCAGGTGGTTTGACTGCGTCGGATCTCGTAATGACTAAATATGGTAGACTTGCGTCAAAGCGCAAGATCCAGGCGGCTGAGAGAAATCCCGGACTTATGGCTTGGGCGATGGCTTTCAAAAAGGTAAGAGATATGTACAAGCGAGATGGTCGATCGACTCGTGGATTTACTCCGCTCAGACGAGGATCCTCAGAGTATGAGGAGGTCAGGGAGGTGTATGACAACATGCGCTAAAAAATTATTTTCTCGGTACATATTAAATGCTAGTCCACAGAAAGGCGTACTCATATGTGCGCGATGGTAAGAGAGTTCACGTCCCAGCCACCAGCTTCCACAAGCGCGAGGGCCCCAGACGCCAGCGCAGCAATGCCGGCATGAAGCGCGGCCCCCGCCACCACCACCACCGCATTAGCAACGTAGCCAACTACGGTGCTAACCTGCGCGCCCTATTCCGCAAGCGCTCCAACTACGGTCGCAAGCGCGGCCCCCGCCACTTCCCCCGCAACACCGGTCTATTCAATTAAATAGACACTCGGGTTCGGAGGATAATAATTGATAGATTCTACAGGTAAGTCCATAAGTATCCTTAAAAAAATAAATAGAACTGACTTCTAGGATGCATTTTATCATGCATCCCTGAAACTCTGTCGCGTGCGTCAATTTTTTATCAGCATCAAATATCTGCGTCGAATCATCAATCTTTAGTGTCATGTATCCATCATTCATGACAGACTTCCATGGTTGATGTATACCTATGTATTCCTCGAGACTCTCAAACCAATCTGCAAATTCAACAGGCACTTCGACAGTCATCTGGTTATACTCTGATAGACCATCTACGCACTTGCACTCGGGTAACTGAAATCGAAATGGTTTTCCGTCGTATGAAATCTTCTGTCTCTGTCCGCGACCAGGCTCCAGTAAAAGCTTAGTCAAGTCTACTGCAGACCAGAGCATTAGAGAAAAGACTAGAATAGTCTTTAATGAAGCAAAAGATTCCTGGGGCTTTGCGGCAGCAGGTTTGGCTGGTCCACATTGGCAAGAAATTTGAGCATAAATGCCTTGTCAAGTGGTGTCAAAATATTATTACACCATTTAATTTTGATACTGGTCATAATATACCAGAAAGCAAGGGTGGTACACTAGACATTGATAATCTACGACCAATATGTGGAAATTGTAATAGATCAATGGGTGACAACTATACGATCGATGAGTGGTCAGAGTTGTCCAAGAGAACCAGTAAAATGTGGGAATGCTTCAAATTTACCGGCTCATCCTGAACACGATACACATCCATCATCCATTCGACAGAGAATAGGCACAGTAACCTGGATAGGCTTCGCCTTTGGTCGTGTTCTGAGATAGTACATTCCAGTCTTGAGTCCTTGAGACCAAGTATACATATGCATACTCGACAACTTTGCATTTGTTGGATCCTCCATAAACACATTCATAGATTGAGATTGATCAATGTATGGCGCACGATCACGTGCCATATCAATCAGAGATTTCTGGGGAATTTCCCATACTGTACGATAGACAAGCTTCATTTCATCAGAGATATTCAGACCCTGAACTGAACCGCCATCTCTGATAATCTGATCCTTTGTATCCTTGTTCCAAACACCTAGACTCTGCAACTCCTTCACAAGATGCTTGTTAATCATCACAAACTCACCGGCTAGTGTTCTGCGCAGATACAGATTGCTTGTGAATGGCTCGAAGCACTCGTTGTTTCCGAGAATCTGAGATGTCGAGGCTGTCGGCATCGGTGCAACGAGCAACGAATTCCTGAGCCCGTACTTTGCTATGCCTTCACGAAGACCCTTATAATCGAAGTATGGGCTTTCGCATTGTACACCCCATAAATCAGGCTGCAACACCCCCTTTGATGAAGGTGATCCCTCATAAGATTCGTATGGTCCCTGTTCCTTAGCCAACCTACACGACTCAGCCAAAGCACTGAAATAAATAGACTCAAATATGATTCGGTTCATACTTTTCGCTTCAGGTGAATCAAAGGCATATCCTAACATTTGATACGCGTCAGCAAGTCCTTGAACACCGATTGCAATGGGTCTATGGCGCATATTGGACTTTCGTGCAGCCTCTGTGGGGTAATAATTCTCGTCGATGACTTTGTTGAGATTACGAGTGACGACCCTCGTCACCTCTTCCAACTTTTCGATTGCAATTCCTCCATCCTGAATAAATGCCGGCAAGCTGATACTCGCTAGGTTGCATACAGCCGTCTCATCCTTGTCGGAGTACTCAATGATTTCGGTACAGAGGTTGGAAGACTTGATAGTTCCGAGATGTTGCTGATTTGACTTGGCATTGCAGGCATCCTTGTAGAGCATGTAGGGAGTACCAGTCTCAACCTGTGACTTGAGTATCGCTGCCCATACATCGCGAGCCTTGACAATCTTTCTGTATTTCCCCTCTGCTATATACTTACTGTATAGTCTCTCAAATTCTGTACTGTGGACATCGGACAGGTGAGGAGACTCATCTGGGCACATGAGGTACCAATCCTGGTCATTCTTCACTCGGTGCATGAACACGTCTGGAATCCAGAGGGCTGTAAATAGGTCGCGGCATCGAGCCTCTTCGTCACCCTGATTGAGGCGCAGATCGAGAAACTCCATAATGTCTGCGTGCCAAGGTTCGAGATAGACTGCGATTGACCCCTTTCGTCGACCACCCTGATTCACATAGCGTGCAGTTGCATTGAAAACGCGCAACATTGGAATAATACCATCTGAAATACCATTCGTACCACGAATCTTTGAACCCTTTGCGCGGACATTGTGAATATGCATACCTATACCGCCTGACCATTTGGAAATTTGTGCACAGTCGTTCAGTGTACCATATATACCATTCATCGAGTCATCTTTCATAGCCTGAAGGAAACAGGAACTCATTTGAGGACGATTACTTCCTGCATTGAATAGTGTTGGGGTTGCATGAATAAAGTAATGTTTGGACATGAGATCATACGTCTCTCTGACTCGAGGATAATCATCGCCGTGAATAGCCAAAGCTACACGCATATACATGTACTGTGGAGTCTCACCCTTGTTGAGATACATCTTCTGCAGTGTCTTGAGACCGAAGAATCCAAATTTATAGTCGCGAGTATGCTCGATCCAGGAATCCATTTCGAGTTTAAAATTTTTCATAAACTTTTCAGAGATTACACCATCCTTGTACAGGCTGAGAATACAGTCTGAGAAACATGTTGGACTTGTTTTGTGCATATTGCTGACAAGAAGTCGTGTCGCAAGAGTCTCGTAATCAGGGTGTTCAGTAATCATATGAATAGATATATCAGCAGATATATCATCAATCTCTGAAGTCTTGATACCATCATACATAGATGCAAACACCTTTTGGGCAACTTTCGCAGGTTGCACTACCAGCCCGTCACATAAGCCACTGATTCTGGCAGTCACCTTGTCAAACAACATATCCGTAACATTATTATTACGCTTGATGACCCTCATTACTGTAAAAGGTTTTGATTTTTTTAAACTCTTATAGTAAATGCAATCGTTAGCATCGAATATTAATAATCCTACAGATCCAAGATATACACAACTCACCTCTTCCCAGAATATATCAGCCGTAAGTGCAAATATACAGGCTGCAGTAAATGCACAACTCGGTGTACAGATACCACCACAGAATCCTATTGATATAGAACAATTTCTACGTAATACATATTTCGATAATTTCATAAATACATATGCAACAGTTGATCAAATGAATCAGGAAGCTGTACAGAGGGCTGTGAATGTAATCATTCCCAAAGTGAAACTGAATAAATATTATATAGGTAAGATTGGGTATCTCCCTGTGCCACCACCTCTACCAAAGAATATGTCGGCATACGGGCTCAAGCCAGCCGGAGAAATTTATAGAGGAATATAAATGAATGAATTGTTTATGGCGTTTATTTTAGCATTTTTTATAATGCTTATTGTATGGTCATTACCCAATGATAAAGACGAGACGAGCTAAATTCACAAGATGAATCGTTATAAATTCGAAACGGCTGAATTATGTAAATTGAAGGGGTGGGATAAGGCTTCAATCGAGAGAGTCTGGATGCTGTACACAGAAGAGAGTGGAGAACTTGCTTCAGCCATTAGACAGGTGCTCAAGTATTGTCGCAAGACGAATCTGAAAAAAGAGCGTGGTATTGATGTAGTCATGGAGATGGGGGATGTATTTAGCTATCTCTTCCAGCTTGCTTTCATGCTCAATATTGATCTTGATGAGATGTGGACTAGACATCAAGACAAGGTCAAAACTAAAATGTATGTACATTGTAACGATGAATGATCCAACGATACAGAACCAATTGAATCAATTTCCAAGACCACCACCAAGTAATGTCTTTGCACCAGGTGTACCAACGAATGGTTGGAAAACAAATGAAACAAGTACATATGGAGTCACACCAATGAACTTTGGAAGACCAATGACTGTCTTTAATCGTAGTCAGGATCTCTTTGTCCCACGCCAGATTGATAATCCATACCGTTAAAATTTAACAACCTTTTCAGCCACCACCTTTGGCAACGACTTTTCGAGCGCCTCGAGTTCAGCCCTCTTTACATCCTCCATTAATAGACAACAATGTTTCTCAAGTTGAATATCAGTTGTGCAAAACATCATCTGACATCCCTTGCATTTTAGTGTAAGACCCTTTTTCTTGCACCAACTGCACGTCATTCTATTTCACAAAGACCATTTTCTCTTTTATATATCACCTCGTCCCAGAATGCCTGGAGTTTCGGAAGACGCTCAGCGAACCAGTCCCGATCTCTTTTGATTGTAGTCACCTGATACTCGAGTGGTTCTGGTCTGTACTGAATGAAATCACACTCATCAAGATTGAGCACTTCCAATAGTATCTGAATTTGTGGAAGATAATGCTTTGGAACTTTGTTTTCAATCTTGCGTGATACCGGGCACTTGATCTCAATCAGTCTCCCAGACTCTGTCACTCCATCGGCAGATCCACCGAGCCACTTGATCTCGGGATGCTGAACAAGTCCAAGCTCATGAGCAACCTCGCCAGTTTTTTCACAGTACAAATCTCTGGCGACAGACTCGTATTTTTCACCATGTCGTGTTGCATCATTTCCCTTGAACTCTGAAGGAACTCCGCACTTTTTCAAAATGAGGCTCGATGGTTTTTCGTATGGATTATCACCAAGGGCTGTGGCGACATCGGAGGCTGTCAACATAGTACCTCGGAGCTTGAGCCACTCATCCGATTTTTGATCAGCGTATTGTTTCTCAAGGAGCTTCTGCACCACCGGATGCATGCTTAGGTATCTTAAGGTTAAGTGTTTTAAGCGTTATGTATGCAGCATTTTGTTCAGCCTCCTTCTTTGTCTTTGCGTACCCACATCCATATACTATATTATTCATAACAAGCTGAACACAGAATACACCATTATCATGTGATACCACTGGATATTCAGGAATCTTCTGCTTCATAGACTGACAATATCTCATCACTTGATCCTTGTAATTGTCATCTTCTAGTGATACATCATATGATGATAGTATATTGAGTATAAAATCTCTTGCGTAAATCATACCAAGATCTAGATATATAGCACCAACTAGAGCTTCAAAACAATCCTCGAGAATTTTTGGGTTGTTGTTCCAGTTGTTTCTAATACCCTTGTCATCCATGAGTATCAAATTCCCAAGACCCAGCTTTTTAGCAAATCCGGCCAGCGTTTGACTCCTGACAATCTTGGTTCGCGCACGGGTGAGAAATCCCTCCTTCTTGTCTGCGTATCTATCAAACAGATATTTCGTGATGACAAAACCAAGTACAGAATCACCCATAAACTCCAATGTTTCATAGTCGTCATCGAGCTGATACTTCTTAAGTGCTGATTTGTGTGTAAATGCTCGCTGGTACAAGTTTAGATTCTTAATCTTTGTACCCACAAGAGTTTCTATATATTTTTTGTCTAATTGTGGACAGGGAATCAATTCTTCTTCTGACATATATTACACGAGTATTTATTTTCTAAGTGGCAAGGCGTGACTCACTTCTTCTTCAGAGTTGGCTTCTTCTTCTCTACCACTGGCTCGGCTACAACAGCCTCTGGTACAACCTCCTTCAGATAGTGGCGGTTGATGTACTTTTGGATATTGAGAAATGTAACCTGAACATCATCAGGTGGTGCAAGCAGAGAACGTAGCGCATCATCCATAGTAAGATTCTGACCATTCTTGAGTCCATGCTCGGTTACATACTCATTGAGCTTACGAGTCACTTCGGCGCGAGAAATCCTGTCATCAGCTCCAAGGTTCAGGAAAGTACGAAGCTCCTCAGAAACAACTTGAGGCTTGCGGAAACCATTGTTCTGTGAGCGGAGCTTCGCCTTATCGCCTAGAGGATCATCAATATGCTGACGAATCTTGCGAACATCCTTGCGAAGTGCCTTGACCTCCTTAGATAGCTCCTCAAGCAGAGATAGTACAGACTCCATTATACTTACTAAGTGCACTGCGTCTTTAACTTAATAATATTGTCTATGTGAATCCTAATGGAGTATGGTGCACCAGTCAAGGTTCCAGATGGTCGGTATTATCTAAAAGTAACCGGAAACAACCGTATCCAGTTTAATAAGCTCAACGTGACTTCATTTGATGGGAAGCCTATCGTGCTTCAGCTCGACGAGTCTCAACTTTCCCAGGTGAAGAGTCTCGAGGATCAGATTATATCCAAGGCGAATGAGTCTTCAGTTGCATGGTTCGGTAGAGAAATTTCTCCAGATACTATTGGAAAGGCATTCCAGAGTTCGCTGAGTGCTGAAACGTTTGAGACTTGTCTCGCAACGGCATGTGGCCGCGTCATCACAACTTTTTGGGATTCAAACAAATCTCAGAAGGATCAGTCCTCTGAATGGTCTAGCGTTGATTTGATTGTGGAGCTCACTGGTGTGTGGTTTCTGAAAAAATCATTTGGTCCAATTTTCAAAATACTTCAGGTCAAGGAATCCAGACAGATTGTTCGGACAAGAGGGACATATTTATTCTCAGACGAATCTGATGATGACCAGATGGATTATCTCGACTAGATTTTTTTCGTGATATATATCAAATGGCAAAGGGAAACAAGAAACTTTTGATACTTGTTGCACTTGTAGTTCTATGGTATTGGTATACAAATAACTCTGCAACACCTGCAGTAAGGACGACGACGACGGGTACGACGGGTACGACGGGTACATATAGACGTGCTCCTATGATGAGATCTAGATATACGGCACCAACTGCGGTAACATCAGCAGCTGATGTCCCTACGAATGGAGCATTCTCTGAACTAGCTGCATGGGATGCAGATTCAACTAATGCGGCTGTAAATACATTCGATGATACCGTATTACAAAATATGTATACATTTCTAACTAGAATACCAGACGCGTTTTCAGATAACTCAGTAACAGCTCTTCAAACTGCTTGGTCAAATTTTCTCACTGGGGTAAATACAATGAAAGGAGATGTAAATGATGTTCTCGGAAAAGGTAGAATAATTGGGATGGATAATATTAATATACAGGCTCTAAAAAATGAACTTAATGCGGCAAGAGCAGAAGTTGTGAATCAAATGACTCAGGCTGGGGTTTATATGCTTCCCGTCCCCACCACCACCGCCGCCCAAACGCGTCTAGCAGCTGAGGGGAATACAGGTTTTGAAGATCCTAGTGCATCTTCTGCTTACAGACGTAGAAGTAGATATGTAGGTATGCCAGTGTCTTCAGCTGGTGCTTATGGTCTAAGTGGTCAGCGCATGGGTTTGTCTGGCTACAGCTCCAACATGCTCTCAGGTGCAAATCCATTCATCCCCAAGAGCTCGACTGGTGCCAACACGCGTAGAGGATCCCTGTACGATATCAGATCTCAGCCAAATGTAATGGCACCTGGTGATCCACTACGTGGATACCTCACAAACGTAAACCCATTTAAACAGGGTATTTAGATTAAAGAATTAAATAGTTTTAAAATAAATGGAGGATTTCCGTGAAGCAATGTCATCTTGGGTTGAACTCAAAACTCAATTGAAAGAAGCACGGAAGGATTTAACAGTCCTTAATAAACGAGAGAAGGAACTTCGATCGTTTATCAAACTATATATGGGCAGAGAGGAGATTGATATCGTCAATGTTGACAAGAATAAGGTTAAATATACTGTAAAAAATGCAAAGGGTTCTATTACGCGAGAGGTTATCAAGAACGGTCTCAAGTCTTATTTTGGTAATGACGAGGTACAGACAGAAGGTGCTTTTCAGGCTATCCTCGATGCTGTACCGAGCCTAAAGAGAGAGACCCTTACTATGGTATAATGTATATTGGTCCAATTACAGTCGATGAATCTCAGATTGCGGATGTAGTATCTCAAATTCCGGTAGATGCTTGTGTACTCGAACTAGGTGCAGGAAATGGTACCTATTCTGTTGCTCTGAAACGTCGAGTAAAAAATTATCTGGGAGTAGAGCCTGATGGACGACTTGTTCGCTGTATAATAGCAAATGCAGAAAATCACCGTCTGCAGCTCGGTGTCATAAACGCAATGATTTCACCAGTTTCAAATTTGTGCATGGTGAATCGCATCTTGACTGAAGATTTGCTATTTATTGATGATACTATCAGGACTGCTCCACTTGAAGAAATTTTTGCGTGTGCCACATTTGAGTTCAACTATATAGTTGTGCACGAGTCTACATTTCTGGATCACTTTACAAAATATTATCCAGAGTTTGTATCAAAATGTACTTTACTTAAAACTTATACTATCTAATACTATAAATGGTGTTTAAGAAGGTTTCATACGGACTTGGTGATGAGGCACCCAAGGCGTTATGGGATGAAAGAGAACTTGCCTACGAATCTGATGATTCAGATACTCCTGAAGAGATGGATCCAGAGACGTGGCAAGATTGGAATAGTGAATGGTTGCTAGATAATTATATGGAGATTAGGGATCGATTCGAATCCCAATATTTAAGAGCTCCATTTTCATTTAATCAATATTGCGAATATATTCTTGCTACTAAGTAAGATGCCACTTCCTGATCTAAAAAGTCAGAAAGTTTTAGCTCCAGCCCTCGTATACCTACTTGTCAAGTGGTTTATCAGGCTCGATCATGTTTCAGAGACTTTACTGTTTGGTATATTGTGTTACACTGTACTAAAATATTTAACAAATCTGACAATAACAAGAGGTGATATATTAATACCGACTATACTATTCTATATATATCCATATACTGACATGCCAATGGATTCTCAGTTTGGAATATTCTTGTTGGCGAATGCGTTTATACGTTTGATAATCCCATCGAATATATAATAGGATGAAACATTTGGCAATTGGTCCAGGTGCACTCGGCTATTTTGC
>Ga0136644_10000449_pt1 | contig 32834 bp, 19 predicted proteins | sample C_130820_EF_Meta_FD_94780 | JGI IMG/M metagenome (GOLD analysis project Ga0136644, IMG submission 94780) | Freshwater microbial communities from Lake Croche, Canada to study carbon cycling - C_130820_EF_MetaG (v2) (version 2) | ecosystem: Environmental > Aquatic > Freshwater > Lake | place...
TCTGGATGCCCGCTACCGGGTCGAGGGCACGCTCGGGCAGGGCGGCATGGGTGCCGTACTGCTCGCCACCGATACGCGGCTCGAGCGGAAGGTGGCGATCAAGCGGATCCTGGGCGAGGCGGCCCGCAGCAAGACCGCGATGCTGCGGTTTCTGGCCGAGGCGAAGGCGATCGCGGCACTCAATCATCCGAACATCGTTCACCTCTACGATTACGGCCAAGCGAAGGACGGGCCGTTTTTGATCATGGAGTACGTGGAGGGCGGGAGCCTGCTCGACCGGTGTAGGGAGAGTGCCCTGCCGCTCGACGAGGCGATCGATCTTGCCTGCCGACTCTGCGACGGCCTGGCGAAAGCACACGATCTCGGGATCATCCACCGCGACATCAAGCCGGCGAACGTGCTCCTGACGAAGGACGGGATTCCGAAGCTCACGGACTTTGGCTTGGCGAAGGCGCAGGCGGGTGATCACGGGCAGACGATGACGGGTGCCGTGCTCGGCACGCCCGACTTCATGCCGCCGGAGCAGCGGCGGGATGCAAGTCTCGTCGATCACCGCAGCGATCTGTGGAGCCTCGCCGCGACGATCTACCAGATGGTGACGGGGCGCAGCCCGAAAATCATTCGGTTCGACCTTCTGCCAGCCGAACTCACGAAGGTTCTGGGCAAGGCGCTCGAGGATACGAAGGAGGCTCGTTACCAGTCGGCTCGGGAATTCCGCGACGCGCTGAAGACCAGTCTGAGGGCGAGTGACACCGGCTCGTTTGAACTCGGGTCCACGGGACAATGTCCATCCTGCGGGATCGCGAACGAACAGAGCCGACGGTTTTGTCGTGGGTGCGGCGGTTCGCTCGACATCGGTTGCCTCTCCTGCGGAAAGCCGTTGCGGGTGTGGGAAGCGATCTGTGGGGAATGCGGTGCGAGGCAGCCCGCACTGATCGAGGCTCGACGGGCCGAGATCGCGGCACAGCAGGCGAGAGCGGAAGGTCTGCTCGGCGACCTCGATCTTCGAGGCGCTGCACAGATCGCGGATCGCCTCCGCCTCGAGACGCATCCCGCCCTCGCCTACGCCCATGAATGGAGCGACGCGTTTCTGGCAAGGCTGCAGCACGTCCGGCAGGAGCATGCCATGCAGGCCGCCGAAGAGATGGCGAACGCGATGCGGCACGAGCAGGCGCACGACTATCTCTCGGCGATTTTCAGCCTCGAGGCGGTTCCCGAAGCGTTGCGTCACGAGAACCTCCCAGGTGCGCGAGAAACAGCGTCGGCCGCGATCGCGCGCCTCAAGACGAAACACGCGGAGGCGACGCGGCTCGACAAGCTCCTCCGGGAGCGGATGGCAGCCAGATCTTTCGATGATCTGCTCCCCGTGGTCACCAGGCTGCAGGAACTGCACCCCGAGCGAAAGGATCTGGATAAACTGCGGACGCAGTTGTGTGAACGGCAGGAAAGGCAGGTGACCGCACGCGATGGTGCGGTTGCCAAAGCGAGATCCCATCTCGCAGCCCACGACTACGAGGCCGCGCGGTCTGCGCTGCGAACGATTCCAGCATCCCTCGAGACGCCTGAATCAGCCGCACTGCGCCGCGAGGCGGACACACATGCCACACAGGCCCGCGCCCTCGCCGTCCGGATCCGCGAGGCCGTGGCCGCGAAGCGATTCGAGGGCCTGATCGACACCGTCGAAGCGTACCTGCGCCTCAAGCCAGTGGATTCCGAAGCGGCCGCGCTTCGCGACGCCCTCGCGACCCGCGAAAGGAAGGTCGAGGGTGAAATCGCCGCACTCGTGGAGGAGGCGACGCGTTGCCTGCAGGGCAGTCAATTCCACAAGGCGGCAGCCCTTTACCGCCGCATACCGGAGGGGCGTCGCACCGGTGCGATCGAACAGCGGATCGCCACGAGCATGAGGTTTGCGGAACAGCGAGATGTGATCGCGAAAGATCTGGCCTGCGTGGACGACGAGACCTTCATCGACGTGATCGGGCGTGGGGCGGAATATCAACGGCTTCTGGCGATGGAAGGGCTCCACGATGCGGATGTCGCGACCCAACTCAAGAACGTCGAGGAGGTGTTTCGTCAGCGTCTGATAGCCCGTGCTGCCGCTCGACGGCGAAGCGAGGCCGCGGGAGTGGTGCTGCGAATCGGGACCGGCTTGGCCATGCTGGTCGGCATCGGCTTCGTCGTGATGTCGGTCGGGCCGCTCGCGATGCTGTCGTATGGGAACGCCACCGTCGAAAACAGAATCGGCATGACGCTGGTGCAGATTCCTGCCGGCGAGTACATGCGGCAGGTCCCCAAGACGCACTTCAAAGACGGGGAGTCGAGGTTCTACGGGGAAACCATCATCATCAAGCAGCCCTTCTTCATCGGGCGGACCGAGGTGACGCAGTTGCAGTGGGAGCGGGTGATGTTGTCCACGCCGTGGCGAGGCCGGGACTTTGCCAGAACCGACCCCGCGCAGCCGGTCACATACATCGATCGGTCGAAAGCCGAGAAGTTCTGCGAGGCGCTCACGTCACGGGAGCGCGCAGCCGGCAACATCGACGGCACGATGGAATACAGGCTGCCGATGGGACTGGAATGGAAGTACGCGGCAAGCGCGGGAGCGCAGACGACATTCCATTGCGGTGACGAACCTTCGCTGCTCGGTGACTATGAGTGGTACGAGGCAAATCTCAACGTGGGAAGAGCCGACTTTCCGAGAAACGTGGCTCTGAAGCGCCCGACGCGATGGGGCTTGTACGACACCTTCGGAAACGTGCGAGAGATCTGCAGCAACACGGTGTGTGGCGCGTGTTGGTCAGATGATTGGAAGCACTGCCAGATCAACCGGTGCGACGGCGTGGAATTGGAGCCCGCCAAGACGGGCTTCCGAGTCGTTCTCGCCCAGGTGGGCGGGCCCCAGGTGATCGCCAGGACATCGAGCCGCTGAGGGAGCAGAGCCTCGTGTCTCGCGTTGTTCCGGAGGAGCGTCGCCCAGCCTTCGCGCCGGGCCGCCACCGGGTGATTTGACGCGGCGGGGCACGCTGACTAGCCTCGTTTCAAAGCCCTTTCTGCAGCGTTTTCTTCCCAGGAGCCTCTCATGCACCGCCATTTGTTCCGCTGTCTCGTCGTCGGCCTGTCCTGCATGCCGCTGGGTGTTCTTGCGGCCGAGCCGGACGGAGAGCCGGTTTCCAACGTCCTGCCGCTCACGCGGGACCAGAGCGCCCAGATCCTCGCCAATGCCGGCACCATCGCCGAGAGCCTCGACAAGCAGATTTCCCGGGTGCGCGACCCACGCCTGGCGGTGGTGCTGGGGGATGTCCGCGCCGCCATGCCCGATCCCTCGGAGTGGAGGTGGTATTCGCGGGACCACGGAATCCTGCTCGCGGTCTCGGTGCGTGAGCGGCTCGGGATTGCAGCGAAGGTGGACGGCACCAAGGCTCTCGCCGACATCGTTCGCCGGCTCATCAATCAGAACGGCTGGGGCAACCCGGACGTGCAGGTCGTACTGATCGAGCCGGAAAAGCCCTGCCCGGCAGCCCGGACGTGCACGGCCTGCTCCGCGGGCGCGCAGGTCTTCGCCTGCGACTGCAGGTGACGACGACGATCAGGGCACGAGGCCGGCCGCATCGAACCAGAATGCGGCCGGCCCGTCGTCATTGAATGCCGTGCGCAGGCGGCCGATGCGCTCCATCACACGCTCGATCTCCTGCCGGGTCGCAGGCCTGTCTTTCACGTAGGCGATCGGCGGGAATGGCAGGGCGGTCTTCAGGCGCAGGCCGAAGACGTCTTCCATGAATACGCCGACGCTCCGCTGCTTCGCCGGGATGCGGTTCCACGCGGCCATCGCACGGGCCTCGACCGCGGGATTCCCCGACGCTGTCGCGAGATCGTGGGCAAACGTGCCGATCACCGCGTCGCCGTCGATCGGGTCGCCCTGGGTGAGCGAGTCGCGCAGCCTGTCGAAAAGCGATCTGACGGCCTCCCGTTCCGGGGGAGAAAGGAAAAACAACTCACGGAGTTGCGGCGCGGCCGTCGCCGCCTCCTTCGACGTCGGATGGAAGAGCCAGCCTCGCGACGGCACGAAATACTGCAGGTGGAGGTTGTCGAACCGGGCCTTGTCGAGGCCACGCTGCTCGAGCGCTTCGAGCAACTTTGGCCCCGGATCCGTGTACGGGGATCGGGATTCCATCCGGGCGATCTGGTGTTTGAGCCGCCGCCGCTCGTCCTCGACCGCATCACGGGCCTTCTCCAGCACGTTTTGCAGGTCACTTTGCTCGACGGGTTGATAGACGACGCGATCCTTCGGCACGCCCAGGTCGGCGGCGGCCCGTGCGACCGACTGGGCGTCCTCCTTGAAGAGCATCTCGTCGCTGCTCGATCGCTTGCCGACGTGCATGAAGTAGACGCTCGCCATGCGCCGCTCGACGAACCGGGCCACCTCGGAGATCAGCTTTTTCTTCTCGGGATCCCTGGGCTGGTGGCCGGTGTCGCCCACCACGGCGACGAAGAGAGCGGCCCCGCGTTGAAAGTCGAGCGTGCCCGGCTTTCCCTGCAGGGCATCGCGCAGGCCCTCGAGCATGCGCTCCGGGGGGTCGTTGTCAGGCTCGGGCGGCAGATCGTCGCCGAGCTTTTCGAGCACCCCGACCAGATCCTTGACGTCGGCCGGCCCCTTCGCCGCCTTGAATTCGCCGAGCGTGACGCGAGTGCCCGGCGGGCCGTCGGTGTAGGAGCAGACCGCGATCCGGGTCGGCACCGGCCGTTCGACGGCGAGCCTGCCCACGGTCTGCACGAACTTGGCAACCTCCTTCATGAAGATGTTCATGCTCGTGGTCTCATCGACCACGAACAGCATCTCGAGCCCCTTGTTCTCGTCGAACGCCGTCTTGAGATCGCGCAGACGCTCCCCGTCAACCGGCCCGCCGCACACGGCTCCCACGTGGACGAGACGGTTTTCCACCGGGATGCCGAAACGGAAGGTGGGCGTGGTGTCGGGATACTCGCGATTTCGCCTCTCCGGCGGGATCCGCAGTTCGACGAACGGCACGATATCGTCGATTTTCACCGGATCCCACGTGTCTGCCCCGGGCCGCTCCTTCACGACCACCGTTTCGGCGCTCCCTTCCTTCTTGCCGGCCAGCTGAGCCAGCAGTCGCTCGTATGCCTCCTTCGAGTCGTCGTGGAGATCGGCAAGTTCGTCGCGCTTGCGGTTCGCGAACGTGTACGCGTAGCGGCTGTCGAGCAGGTGCAGGTGCCTGCCACGTGCCCAGCCGAGAGGGGCCGCGCTCGCGTAGCCGTCCTGCAGCAGATGCCATTCCTCCCCGCCCGCGTCGGTCTTCGACGCCGCGATGAAGAAGGGCCGGAAGAGCGGAAGCTCACGGGGCGGAGTCGTCGCACCGGGAGCACGCCGGACCTGGAGGAAATCGATGTCGTCGCCGTCGAGCCGGCGCACGCCCATCGCGAGGCGGGGTATCAGCGTGTCTCCCATGAACGTGCAGCCCGACATGGATGCCGTGCCGCTCGTCGAGGCTGCGGAGGGCTCGGCTGACCGGGCCGGCAGGGAAGAGAGTCCGAGCGGAATGATCGATGCCACGAGCGCCGCGCGGAGGAACTCGCGGGCATCCGCATGCAACCGTGCGCCACGACGTGTCACTCGGCGGTCTCCCCGAGGTTGAGCCGGTCCGTGGGCTTGGCGCCGATCACGTCGAGCACGTCGTCGATGTGCTCGACCAACTCCTCCGACTTTGGCGAGCGGACGGTGATTTCGCCCGCATCGGCGTCCGTGCGGAGTGCGGCGGCGAGTTCACGTGCCCGCTCGGGGTCGGCATCGGGACAGAGGAACGAGATCGGGCCCCGCCCATCGTTGGCGAGCGACTTGAAAACCTCGAGCGTCTTCGCCGAGACGAATTCCCGCTCTGGCCACACCACGAGCGTGCGGATGTCGGGGTTTTCCGCGTTCCTGCGTTTCCGGATGATCGTGTCCACGACCCGCGCAGCCTGCCCCTCGAGATCCTGCTGATCCGCACTGAAGGGCTCGAACGCCTGATCGACTGCCGGCGGTGGGCTCTTCTCGTCGAGCACCGATTCCTTTCCCTCGTCGTTGATCACGATCGCGCCCTGAGCGTAGGGCTTACGGTCCTTGATCGCCTCACGCACCTGGTCGGTGATGACGTCGCCGGGCTCGTGCAGTCTCTGGTTGTTGACGAGGAAGATCATGAAGTCGCCCGGGATGGCGGGCCCCTTTGGAAGCGACTGGGGCGGGGGTGGAGCCACCGGTGATTGACCACCGCCGCCACCACCGCCACCACTGCCGCCACCGCCACCACTGCCGCCACTGCCGCCACACACTCCGCACTGGCCGGGCTTGCCACCGCACTTGCCACACACGCCCGCGCCGTTCCCACAGGCCGCGCAGCCCCCGGGCCGGCCGCTGCATTGCGGGCACCTGCCACGACACTCCTCGCAGCCACCCGGCTTGCCGGCACACTTCGAGCACGCGGCGCGACACAGGGGGCATCCTCCCGGGATTCCACCGCAGGCAGAGCAGCCCGTCCTGCAGACGGAGCAACCGCCCGGCGCCCCGTTGCAGACCTGGCACCGGCCCCGGCACTCAGGGCAGCCTCCTGGCGTGCCGTTGCAAGCCTTGCAAGCAACGCCGCGGCACGTCGCACAGCCACCGGGGGCGCCGCCGCAGTTGCCGCAGGGGCCGCGCGCCGCAGCCGTCAACGGAAGGATGCCGATGCTCAGTTCGTCGTCACTCGGCGCGGGATCGGAGCCGAGCCGATAGGGGCCGAGGCGATCGCTGCAGCGCGTGCCGGCAGGAATCACCCCTCCCGGAGTCAATGGCGTGCCGTGCACCGTCGGCGTGACCTGGTAGTCGACCTCGATCGGCCTCGAGAGCTCCGCTTCGACCCAGAACGGCTCCTTCGGCACGATGCGACGGATCGGATCGCCCGCAGCATTTTCGAAGCGGAAGGTGACTGCGGCGGGGTCGTCGCTGTCGCGGCTGAAGATCGTCGTGAAGCAGGGGTCGGACGCGGATATCAGAGGCGGCCGTGCGTCGAGGTGCAACTCATACCACTCGTCGAATCCCGGCCGCGGATCGTAGGCGGCGCCGATCCGTCGCATGTTTTCCTCGGAAAGGAGTTCGCCAAGCCGGATGCTTTGCGCGCGTGCCCCGGCCGGAAACGTGCCTGTGAAATGCACGACCGGCACCGACCCCGATCCGCCGCGTCGGTAGAGAGAGAAGAGCATCTCTGCCTTCTCGGGTGGTGGCTGGTCGGTCTCGACCACGAACGAATGGCTCGCGAGGTCCTTCTCGTCGACGACGGCGTATGAATCCTGGAAGCGGGCCCTGATCCCCGCGGTGCGCGGACCCGTGCTCGCAGGGATCTCCACCGTGCGAAACCCCTGCGGGTCCGGAGCCACCACCACGTCCTCCGTGCCGTCGAGCCGGAGCCGGAAGCGCCGTCGCACGTCCGCGCCTGCGTCTGGGGTCACGGCCACGTCGAGCAGCGATTCGCGCTCGCGCAGGACCCCGCGCCGTGAGTTGGCCGGGAACACGAGCACGGCATCGCGGTCGGCCGCGTAATCGACGCCGGGCCGGGCCGGCTCCATGCCGTGGGGCGCCGACGCGACCGGGATCGCGGTGACGGGAATCTCGATCGGACGGTCGAACGTCTCCGAGAGTTCGGCATGGACGGCGCGGAGGCCGTTGGGGCCCGCGTCGAGGTCGTATACGAACGTCTCGTCGGCATCCACGAACCGGACCTCCGGCCGCGGCGGTGGAAGCGGCACGTCGCCCGCCGGCCTCAGCACGATGAGCGACAGCAGGTAGACCCACGCCACCCAGAGGCCGAAAACGGGAAGTGCGGAACGACCGGTAGACATGACTGACTCCGTGGTTGGACGCCGCGTTGCTGCCGTGCGGCTAACTCTCGTCGGGCGTGGACTCGCGCCACCGACGTGCGAGTTCGTCGGGATCGATGTTCGTCGTCGGCAGTTTCTCATCCGGAAGACTGGGTGGAGGCGTGCCGGCGGGGGTGATGGCCGCTCCTCGTGCCGCCACGCTGGCCCCGGGTTGCTCGATCGCGAGCCGCTCGACGACGAGCGGATGGCCGCCGTCCGCGGCCTCGACGACACCCCGCCAGCGCACGAGCAGTCGTTTCGTCCACTGGTCGAGCGCGACGATCGCCACCACCAGGGCCAGCGACACCGTGATCGTCGCCACCATCGGCGGCGAGACCTGAGCGATGAAGGCGGGCATCACCTGCGTCGCCGCGGTGCCAGCCTGCACCCGCTGCTGCACCTGCGCGCCGTTCTGCCAGGCGGTGATCAGGCCGAGCACCGGGGCGATGAAGGCCGCGACCCATGCCGGCCAGAGGCGATCTGCGAGGATCGTGCGGGCCTGTCCGACCGCGGCGTTCACGGCTGAGTTGAATTCCTCGAGCGTGCGGCGCAAGGCCGGCGTCGAGCGGAGGGCCACAGCCAGCAGTTCGAGCGGCCACCACGACGCCTCCACCGCGGGCGGCCGCCTGCGCACCGCCCCCTGGAGCATCAGGATTTTTCCGGCCCGCGGCAGCAGTGTGAAAAACGCCGCCACGACCATGCCGTAGCCCGTGCAGGCGGCCGTCCCGAGTGCAGCCGTGCGGTCCGGCGCCCACGAGCGGAGCGTGGAGGACACCGCAGCGCCGGCCACCCCGCCCGCCACGATGACCGCGACCACCGACCATGGCCAGGCGGGCCAGCGGCCGAAGATCAGATCGATCACCCTGCCCATCGACACCGGATAGTCCCTGCTGCCCGTTTTCACGTCTGGCATGCTGCTCACCCCGTTTCAACCTTCGCCGGAAAGACGAGAACGTTGTCGATTTTTTTCAGGCCCGGGCGCACCACGCGTTCCACCCGTTGGCCGCGGGCGGGCCTGTCGTGTGGGTCGTGCAGCCAGTCTTCCGGGTACTCGCCCAACGACTTCGGACTGAAAGCGATCAACTTGTACGACTTCTGAAGCAGGGTCTGCACCGCCGCGACCGCCTCGCGGAGCTGGGCGTCGTCGGGCCTGGACAGCACGGCCTTCCAGGCGACGTCGAACAGGTTCGCCGCCGCCAGCGAACCATGTCCCTCGAGCGAGCGACTTGCGAACTTCGTGACGGCGCGCTGGAAGGTGAGGATTTCCGCTCCTTCACCCGTGAGTGCACCTGCCAGATGCTCCACCGCCGCGAATCCTTCGGGCGCCGGCCCGGCCGACTTGAATCCCTCCCACGTCGCCACGGACGTGCCGTCGGCGCGCCGTGCCCCGAAGCGTTCCACCACGACGCGTCCCGGAGGAACCGTGGCATGGAAGCCGACTCGCGGGACCTCGAGGCCATCGGCGGCGATGCCCTCGTTCGGATGCCATTGATCCGGAGCCAGTCGACACCCGGATGCCCGGCACCACGCGGAAAGTTCGTGGAATGCGGCGGCGGCCGTGTCCTGTTCACCCCCCGCCACGGCCAGGGCGTCGGCCGTCGCGAGCGCCGCGACCACCGCATCTGGAGCGGCTTCGCCGAACATCCGCCGCCGGTCCGTCGCGAACCGCAGCGTACCAGCCGCGGCGGCGACAACCGCGGGCCCGTCGCGGACGATGGCTTCCAGACGCGCCGCAGCCGCCTCGGCCGACGCGGTCTCCGGGCGGCCGCGGCTGAATACGCGTCGGGCGCGGGCAGGATCGGTCGCGAAGCGGATGCCGATCTCCCGGTCGGACGCCGCGTCGTCGTCGCGCCATTCCAGAAACACGTCGGAGGCCGAGGCCGGTCGCACCGTCACGCCGTCTTCACCCGCATCGACGGCGGGATGGCACACGAATCCAAACCGCGCGTCCTCACGCATCATCCGAATCCAGTCGGTGGCGATGGCATCCTTTCCAGTCGCCCGCCGGACGAGGTCATCGAACGCAGTTGCCGCGGCGCCGGCGAGAGCCTCCCTGACTCCGCGGATCGTTGCCGTCAGGTCGGGGCCGGTGTCGGTCGGGATCGCGGTGCGGATCACCGCCACGATCGGAGCGGCGATCGTGCTCCATGGGCCGGCGGGACGACGCACCACGCCGGGCGCGGCGAGCAGCCGCAGATCCGCGTCGGTCGCGGCCTCGCCGGCCGAGAACACGACGCCGAATCGATCGCCAGTTCTCAATTCCTCGCGGATCGCCCTGCCGAAGGGCGACGACGACCGCTCCCAGGCCACGTCCCACAGGGCGTCGCGCGGATCATCGGCGCGGGGCGCGTCGAGCCAGGCGTCGAGGCAGACTTCAGCATCTGCCGTGCGTGGCGGATGCAGCCTCGGCACGTCAGTTGATTGTCCATCGGTCAGCAGCCTGCACAGCGCCCGTTCCATTCCGCAGAGCGAATCGACGAGCCAAGCAGTCGCCTCGTCGCCCGCGTGTCCGCGATCGAGTCCGAGGCGGACGGTGTGGAGCGTGTCGAACGTGTCGGCCGCGAGGTCGAGCATTCCGGAGTCGGGCACGTTCAGCCCGAGCAGTCGGCGCTTGATCGTCTCCCAATCAGCCGCGGCGAGAGCCTTCGCCGGAGCCGCGTCGTGGGCCTGCAGCGCCCACTGCCGCCAGTCGAGTTCTTCGATGGCGGTAAACAGGATGTCGGGGCAGCACGCCGTGATTGCGAGGGTGCCGAGGTCGATGACGGCGTCGGGTGACGCGAGGCCGAGTTGGAGTTTCACGGGCGTGCCGCCGATCGAGCCCGCGAGCGACTTGTCGATCGGGATGACGCGTGAGCGATCGTCGAGCAAAGCCGGATCACGTCGGATCGTGATGCGCTCGAGGGCGAGCGCGAGGCGGAGTCTTTCTGATGCAGTGGCGGGAATCTGCTCGGTGCGCTGCTCGGAGCCGACCTCGGGCATCACGGCCAATTCCAGCGCGGTTGCGAGCGCCGCCAACGCCGCAAGGCGGCGTGCCGGATCCACCGAGGAGGCGGTATCGGCCGAGGCGTTCGGGGGATGCTCCGGCCGCAAGGATCCGAAGGTCGTCGCCTGCCCGTCCCACCCATCCGCCGCGCGGTCGATCAGGCGGGCCAGCGGACTGTCGGCGGCGGCCCGCTCTCCCAGCGCATGACGAAATTGGGCGATGAGCACCGAGGGCGGCGGCACGACGATCCATCCGCGTGCGACGGGAGCCTCGTCCGCCGCCGCAGCTCGTCGGTGCAGGGGCCGCCTCAGCACGTCGAATACGCCCTCCGGCAAGCCCGGACAGCGACATGCCATCCAGGCTCCGTGCACCGTGGCGGCATCGCGCAGGCTGCCGTATCGGCATCCTTCCCGGAGCAGTCGCAGCGACGCGCGGGCGAAGTCACGGTAGCGAGTCTGATGGTCGCGCATCCAAGCCTTCGCCTTTGCCTCGTCCATCGAGCCGACTGTCAGGGCGGCCTCGCGGTCGGGATGGCCGCACCAGTCGAGAAGGTGATGGCGGTAGTCGGAGGCGGATACCCCCGGCTCCTCCCACGTCGCCGGCATCCCGTGGCCCGACTGTTCGAGGAGACGCCAGCAATCTGCCCGTTCGGCCAGCCAGAGGGGCGGCCACTCCTCGTCGTCCTCGAGAAACAACTTTCCGACGACGGCGTCCAGTACCCAGGCGCCCCGTCGTTCGGGTGCGTCGGCGGAAGCGGCCCCGAACGCCGACCGTGAACGGGCGACGGCCTGCCCGGCCACGATCCACCAGTTCACGAGGTCGCCGATCTTCCAGGGTGCCGACTGCTGGATCACGGCGGCATTTTTCACGTTGCCCACCGAGCTGCAGACGTGGTTCACGAGCGTCAGGAGCCCCTCTTTCCGGTTCGGGCTGGAACGGAGTTCCTCACACAGGGACTGTGTCTTGGCTTTCACCACGTCGTGGACGGGGGGCAGGGGATTCCGAATCGGATCCTCACTCGCAGTGCGATTCGCGATCGCATGCCAGGCTCGCATCGCGACGTACAGGAGCATCTGGTTGACGCATTCCCGCATTCGCCAGTCGTCACCCATGACAGTCGTCCACGAAGAAGCCGTCCGTGCTCCGGAAGTGTCAGATCCTGCCGCTCTGCGGCGGCGCCAGGTAGGCCGATTGCTCAAACGGCTCGGCGGTGATGAGTTCATCCGCTCCGCCCTTCCGGTCCGGATGCATGACGAAGCCCCTGAGTTCCTCGTCGTAGCGGATCACGAACCGACCGGCGACCGGCTCGGCGAACTGAAAGAGCAGGCACGGCTCAGGTCCTTTCTCTCCCGGCCAACGCCGGTCGAGCCGGATCTTCTGCGTGGTCGGCTTGCCGGACCGCGAATCGGGCGCGATCTCGCGCCACGCGACGAGTTCCTTCGAATACGGCTGACCGCGCCGAAAGAGGATGCTGTCGCCCGAGTGGGCGAGTGTCTCGCTGATCACGTCGAATGGCAGGCGATTCATGAAATCCTCGTCCCACGCGATGCGCGTCGAGGCGTACATGTCGCGCAGCCGTTGGGCCACGATAGCCCCCTTGGCCACCGAGTTCTTGAAGTCCTCGGGATTCACATCGGCCAGTCGCTCCTCCAGGAAGCGGACCCGCAGTCCGTGCTCCTCGTCGAGCATCCGCTCGCGGATGCGTGGGTATCTGGAGGCGTTGCCGACCACGTACACCCGGTCGACCTCGGGGATCTCCAGCGGCGCCTCCGCCCCGGAGCCGGCCCATTCGGCGGACAGCGTCTCGAGGCCGTCGCGGATCAGATCATTCGCGTAGGCGATCGTGTGGTCGATCTCGGGGTCCACGAGAGCGTCGAGTTCCTGACGTGAGATCGTCAGCATGCCGATGACGTCCAGATCCTCGAGCCCATCCGGCCGGCCGACGCTGGCGAGCACCTTCTTCAGCAGCCCGAACTCGTTGTTCTCCTCCTCGGGGCGGACCTCTTTGATTCCCTTCCCGGACAGCCGCACCTTCAGCTTTTCCGCCAGCTGCCAGAGGTCGAGTGTCGTCTGCCGCCGCTGCCGCGCTTCGGCGTTTTGCTGCTGAGCCCGGTCGTATTTCGTCGGCACCGCCCGATCGATCGACTGCTCGTTCGAGTCGAGGAACGCGGCGAGTTGGCCCACAGACCTGGGGAGGTCCGGAATCGCCTGCTTGGCCGCGGCCAGCTTGGCCTTCAGCAGACGGAACACCTGACGCGTGATGAAGTCGCCGCCGAAGTGCCGGTGCCCGGCCCGTCCGAGGATGCGGATGTCCATCTGCCCGCTGGTGCTGGCCTCGAGCCGCACGAGCGCGAGGTCGGTGGTGCCGCCCCCGCAGTCGTAGATGAGCATGTGGAGGCCGTTCGGATAGAGGTAGCGGAAGCCCGGGGCCTGCCCCGGCCCCATGATGAAGTCGCGGTACGCGAAGTAAAACGCCGCAGCGGAGGCCTCGTCGATCACCAGCGGCACGAACGCGTCGATCGCATCGTCTCGGAATCGGGCGGCGTTGCCGTCGGTGACCCGGTGAAAGGCGCGGGCCACCGTCCTCTTGAGCCGGGCCACCTCCGACGCCGTGAACGTCGTCGGGCAGGTGACCGCGATCGACCGTGGCTTCGCCTGCCGGTGGAAGAAGAGCCCCTGCAGCATCTGGCTGATGAAGACCTCTGCCGCATCCTCCGCCGGAATCCGTACGAGTTCGTTGCCGATCGCGACCGACTCCTCACCTGCGGCGCCGGCCTTGCGGTCTGAGAGGAGCCGTTTCGCGCCGAGCACGAGCCACGCGTTGTCGGTCATGTCGAGCGCCTGGGCCCCGATCTTGGCGTCGTACTGGAAGAATGCTCCGCCCGTCGGCGGCACCGCGACCTTCGAGATACCGAGGGCAGTCAGCACCGGCTTCACGGTCTCCACGTTGGGGCGGAGGTCGTCGGCGGCCACCAGTTCGAATTGGTCTCCCTTGTCGGTGTCGCTGAGCACGAGCGCGCTGCTCGTGTTGCCGAAATCGAGCGCCGCGTACCCGCCATATGCCGGCATGTTCTGCATCGGCAGGAGGACGAATTCGATGGCAACCTGAGATGTCGCCACCTGCTGGATGTCATCCACCACGACGACGTTGACCCGCATCTCCACCTTCACAGACTGGCGTTTCCCCGTCTGGGTCATGCCACCCCGCCCGGGCGGGTCGCGGTCATCGACCGCTTTCACGACCGCGGGATGGTCGGTGTTGATGCCCACGATGAGGCCGAGGTCGAGGGGCGGCACGATCTCGATGACGACGAACGTGCGCTCCGCGATCTGCTCCTTCGAGAGTTTGAGCAGGTCGGCCACCCAACCCCGTGCGTCCCGCCCGATCTTGTAGCGTCCCTTCGGTAGATCGGGGATCACCGTCATGAACTGCCCGATGTGCTTCGGGAGCGACAGGACGATGAAGCGGTTCCGCGTCGCATCCAGCACCTTCTGTTCGTTCAACTGAACGCCGTCCACGAGTTCCCTGCCGGGGACGGTGAACTTCGCGGTGCGGACACCGGTCCGGGCCACGAGGTCGTTGATCGTGAGGAGAAAAGCCATGGGACCTCCTAGATGCGCAGACGTTCCAGCTCGCCACGGTACTTCGCGTAGAGCTGCCGCTGATTGGCGTCGATGTGCTCGATCTCCGTGCCGAGGGCGCGGTAGCGGCCCTGCAGCCTGCGGAGGTGCCGCTGGATCTCGTGGACGAGGCGAGAGCCGTAGACCCGCGCGACCCGCGCCGCCTTCCGGCGCATCAGTTCCGGGTATTCCCTGGCCGTCACGTTGTGCCCCCCGTTCGCGATGGGGCTCGGGTCGTCACGAAACCCGCTGAAGATCGGCGTGCGGAAATCGCGGTCCTCGAACGTTCTGCCACGGTCGAGATATTTGGTCACGGCGGTCGTCCAATGGTCGAGCGGCGTGGGCAGATCCGCGGCCGTGGGGGGGGGCTCGGCCTGGGTGCGGGCCTCGATCCGGCTCCTGACCTTCGACGTGACGGTGCTCGTCACCTGGGTCGCCTCATGCTGCCCGGCCTGGGAGAGCATGCCGGCGAGTTGCTCGTGGACGCGTCCGAGGTCGTCGCGGCCCGTGCCGCCCCATTTCACGATCAGATCGCTCAGCAACTCCTCGATTCGCGTCGCCGCCTGCTGGGAGTAACCGGGGTCGCGGCCGACCTCATCGGAGAGGTTCTCGAGTTCGCCGCTCCAGCGCACCGCCCGCATCATCTCCTCGACGGTCATGCCGGCTTGTTGCTCGGCCGCCTGCAACGCGGCCACGAGCCGGTCGATGACCTCGTTCAACTTCCTGCGCACGGTGATCCGCGTCTGCTCGCGCACGGAGTCGGCGACCTTCGTCTGCATCGTGTCGCGCAGCGCAGGGATGCCTCCGTTGAGAACGAACTGCTGCCATGCTTCCACCTGTCCCTCGTTCCGGAGGCACAACTCCGGCACGACCGGCTGGCCCTCGAGGCCGGGCTGGAGAACGAGCGGATACCGCTTGACGATCGCATCCGGGGACGGCTGCGAGTCGGTCAATCCCTCCTTGCACCGGACCTCGTAGTATTCGTTGCCGATAAAGTGGATGTTGTCGAGTTTGATCCCCTTGAGCCGCATCGATTCGGCGAGGTGACAGAACATCGACGGCCTGGTCTTTGGCTGCTGCTCGCCGTAAACCTGCAGTTCGTTCAGTTGGTCACACCGCGTCACGATCATCCAGATCCGTTCGCCAAGTGTCCTGCCGTGGATTTTGCGCATCTCGTCGGCGAGGTCGGCAATCGCTCCCGCCGTCACCTGGAGACCGCTTTGAACCATGAAGGCTCCATCGAGGTCAGAGACGAATCTCAGCGTGAGCGAGGCGTCACTCTTCTTGTCGACGTCGATTCCGGGCAGGTCGATCATTTCGACCTCCGGGCTGACCATCGTGGTCACGAATTCGATGCTCACCTCGCGGAGCAGCGTGTACCGCGTCGGCCTCGGCGGGTGAGGGTGGCACATGTAGTCGGCCCGATCCGCCCAGACACCCTTCTCGATCAGTCCGGTTTCGTTCAGCGCGTCCGGAAACTGCGTGGCCGCGTCGATCAGATTCAACAGGACGGCCATGTCGGCCGCCTTGGAGTGCGGATCCTCCTCCTGCTTCGCGAGCGTCGCCTTCCGCACCTCCTGGAGATTCTCGTCGAAGCGGATGCCCACGATCGCGCAAATGTCCTTCACGCGTTGAAGAAACTCGGGCTTCGAGAAGTAGTGGAGGGAGACCGTGTTCTCCACCCCGTCGGCCGGCGGCCGATGGGTGGTGCACGATGGAACAGCTGTCGTGGCTCCGCCAGAGCCGGGAGGTGTCGGACCCTCTTTGTTGTCGACGCCGAGCAGGTTGATGACCGTTTTCGACTTGCCGATCTGTGATGGCCCGATGAAGCCGACCTTGAATCGTTTCTTCGTCATCGTGACGGCCAGCTTCGCCAGTTCACCGCGGACTTCCGCGACGACCTCCCGCTGCTCGAAGCGGGGCAGCTCCTTCAGGGCCTTCCCGAGAATCTCCTGCACCGCGTTGTAGCGGTCGACGAGGCTGTCGTCGCGAAGGAGCGAGCACGCAGATTTGTCGAGGGGCGTCATGGAGCGTGACTTTCGTGGGGTGGGAAAATCCGACAGGGGGCACGTTTCGAGGGCGTCAGTCGAGCGGAGCCTTCGACAGGCCCGTGAGCCACCAGCCGAATCGCTCGCGCTGGTACCACTCGCCGCCGACCTTGATCACGGAGCGATCGGCGGGATTGGTGGGATTCTGAAACTCCCAGACAAGGATCGCCCGGTCGCCCACCTTGTCGGGAGACTGCTCGAACAGCTTTCTCCAGGCGCGGGCCTCGAACGGGACCGTCAGGTCGAACGTGCGGCTGGCCGGATCGACTGGAATCTCGAGCCAGGTGTCTTCACCCGGCCGCAGCAGCTTGCCGTCGGCGAGTTTGCGTCCTGCCAGCCAGGCGGGAAGCTTCTTGAAGCCATCCTCGGGCGCCAGACGGGCGTCGAGGTCGGCCTTCACCGCGGCCTCCTCGGCCTCGGTGAGCGGAAACCGCAGCCAGAGCCGCCGCGGCCGGGCGTTGACGGGCACCATGTAGAGCATCCGCACGAGATTCGTGCGCCAGTCGATGTCGACGTACTTGTACGTGCCGACGATCAGCGTGGCGGCCTGGGGATAGATCTCCTTGATGGCATTGCCGACCTTCGCCGGATCCTTGAGCGATTCGAAAAGTTTCTGCTCGTCGCCGGTGACGCCTTTGAGCGTGACGAGATAGCAGCGGCCCGTGTCCGGCCAGCCGATCGTCTTTTTTTCGGTGACGGGGCTCGCCCCGGACTGCCCGTCCGTGGTGATCGTGAGTTCCGCGGCGAGGGGCTGCAGCCCCTTCTCGAGTTTCAGGATGTATGAGCCGGGGCTGTGGTAGCGGAGTTCCTTCGCCGTTTCGGTTCGGGGGGCGGGTTCGAGCACGATGTCACGCTTCTCCCGCGTCGTCGTGTTGATCGCCGTCACTTTCGCCGAATCGAGAAACGCGTCGGGGTTGCGAAGATCGAGCCACCAGGCACCATCCTGGCCCCGCAGCGGTTCGACGACCACGCCGCGGGGGTCGTCAGCCGCCGGTGATGCCTGGAGAACGCCCCGGCGGACGATCGAACTGAGCAGCACGAACGAGCCGGAGTCGATCGGATCGACCGTCACCTCCCCAAAGTTGAAGCCGCGGGTCGAGTCGCGGGCCACCGTGAAGTTGTTCTGGACCTCGAAGGCGTTCATGTGTGGCTCTGCCTGGATCGCCAGTTGGATCACACGGCCGTCGTCAGCCGCCAGGGACACTCGAGCGGCGGTTGCGAGCAGGCCGATGGAAATGGTGAAGGCGAGGCTGGCGGGCCGCATGCGTGGAGTCCTCGGGGCTGTCGGGATCATTCGTTTCGCGATCGGGACGGAGGGTCGGATGCCTCGGCGGGCCTGCCGCCGCGGAGTTTCAGTTCGCGGTCCAATACCGTGACTACGGAGGACGACGGAGGGCGCTTCGCTTCCGCCGCCGCCACTCGAATGGCGGTGATCGCGGCCGTGATTTCACCGACCTCGTCGGGTGCGGGGCGGGGCCGGGATCGCAGCCGCTCCCGCAAGGCGCGCCCCTCCTCCTCGGCCTGCTGCACCCATTCGTCGACGAGGCCCGCGAGGCAGTCCCGACCGCAGGCCTCGAGGGCGGCATGATCCTTGCGGCAATCCTGGAGCAGCGTCCAGAAGGCGGGCCGCAGCGACACGTCGCCGCGCGCCGCGTCATGAGCCCGCTTCAGCTCGAACAGTTTGGCGTACAGCGGGTCGGTCTTGGCCACGGTCCGGCAGAACGGAGCCGGCTCACCGATCCAGGCCTTGATCTGGCGGATGATCGGACCGCTGCACAGCCAGAGCACCCCCAGCAGGCACATCGCGGCAGTACCGATGGCGACCCGACGCACGACGGGCCAGCCCGACCAGGGAGGTGTCGGCGGCACGTGAAGGTAGTGGCTGCTGGGCCTGTAGACGGCGAATTTCGTGCGCAGTTCCTCGCACGTGCGGATCTGGCCCTCGAGTGCCGGAGCGATCACCTTGTCCCAGATGTCGGCCTGCGTATCCGGGGCTGCGTCCCTGGCGGGCAGTTTGACGAGGGATTTTTTCCCTGCACACCACCGGCGCACCTCGTCGGCCCCCACGAGGGCAGCCGCGACGAGTCGGGCAACGATTCTGACATCGGCGAGTTCCCTCCCGGCATCCTCCTCAGCACGCTGTCTGATGTCACGCGGCTGATTCTGTCGTGAAAGGTCGGCAAGGTAGGTTTCGTTGCGGCGTTCTGCACCGTCGTCGAAAAGCAGGTCCAGTTGTGGTTTGGCGATCCACTGGGGAAGCATGAGCCCCGACTGCTTGTCCCACGCGAAGCCCACGTCGGGCAGGACGACGAATGGGGAGCCGTCGCGCAGCCTCCCGCAGCGGCACGAGTCGGGCTGAAAGAAGCCGAGCGAAACGCCCTTTGCATGGAGCGCCGAGGCGGCCGTCAGCAGGCCATCGACCGCGGCGTCGAGCAGCGCGAGATCAGCATCCTCGGCCGTGAGTGAGACGCGTCGGGAGGCGAGCGCGGTCTGCACGTCGAGGAGCGACCGGGTGGAGGGCTCGACGTCTTCCTGCCACTCCATTTCGAAGATGCGCCCCTTCCCGAGCCGCCGGGCATGCCACCTCAGCACGCCGGGAGCCGAAGGCGGAGCGTCGTCCGCGGCCACGGCCGGGTAGTACGTCACGCCGGGATCGACGGTCCGCTTGACGCCGTAGCCCGAGAGTTGCGGTGAGTCGTCGTCGGCAGGGTTGTCGCTCCCGAGGGTGGTCCACTCGTCGGACCAGCCGGTGACCCCCCACCCTTTCATCCCGTTCGTCCGGTTCATAGATGTTCGCGGTCGCGTTCACGGCTCCATCGTCCGAACAACAGAGTTCGCTAAGCATACAGCCCCCATGTTGGGGTACAACGCCCCACGCAAAATATGCCGCCGGTCTGGGGATGCTCAGCGATCACGTCGCGGCGGGATGCGCCGGAGTTCCGGAACACCGCGTCACCGAGCGAGGCATCACCGGATCTCAGCGTGCCTCCGGGGGAGAACCGGATTCGATCGTCACAGGCACCGCTTTCGGGAGCCGCACAAACGAGACGACCTCGTGGAGGCCGTCGCCGTGGTGCACGGTTGGATAGAACCACTGGACTTCGCCGTCGACGAGCACCGCTACCTCCACCGGCGTGGCCGGCCGGCCCGACCAGCAGCGGAAGTGATGCAACATCACGGTGTACCGCCCGTACGGTGCCCGTCCCTTTGCCCAAAACACGTTTTCCACCGGATGGGTGGTGATCTGCGTGATTTCCGCATTGGCATCGACGTCGAGGATGCCGCCGCAGAAGCCGAAACGATTGATCCAACTGATGTGCGATACAGGACCGTGGGCGGTGACCGGTTCGACGGAGACGTGCAGGTCGATATCGTTCATGTCGTTCCAGCGAATCGACACCTGCACGTCGCCGGTCTTTGCGCCAGCCCACCGTAGGCGGCGGCCGAGTTCGCCGCCGATGCCGGGAGCCGCATCCCCGGTGCCGTGCCCCTCGAACGCCGCGTGGTGGCTGACCTGTCGGATCTGGTTGTTCTGAACGCGAGGGCTCGGCGGCGCGATCTCCGCGAGGAGCGCGGGCAGGCCTGGCACGTCGGACTGCGGATCCTCCGGAACGTCGAGGTCGGCCATCGCGATCTCGATCTGCGGGGGAGCCGACTCGTCGGGCAGCAGAATCGGCGAGTCGGCTGCCACCTTCTCGACCCCGGTGTCCGTCGGCTCGCTCGCCACCACCGCCGGAAGTTCCTCGAGATCGACTGCCGGCTCATCGACCGGTGCGAACCGCAGGGACAGCGTCACCCGCGGTACGTCCGCGGCCGGTCGAACCACCACCAGGGCGAGTACGAGCAGGGTCGCCGTGTTTGCGATCACGCTCTGCACGCATCCGGTGCGGTAGATCCTCTCCACGAACCTGTCGAGAACCATGAACCAGCGGCGCACTCCACCGCCGCGTGAGACGGAGCCCTCGTTCGCATGCCGGGACCGTGGTGAGGCGGCGTGATCCATGTGGCGACCCCTCGGTGTAGGGGAAGATTATGCGAGGCGAGCAAATTCGGTCAAACGAAACGCTCGCACCCCGCGAACCCGAACCGGAGCTTTCCGGGATCGAGAGCAGGCCGGCAGAATCTTGGTGCATCGGCCCCCGTCCGCTACGATCCCATTTCGTCGCAGACGCCTCTGGCGAGGGAGCGAGCCCCACGCGCGGGCTCCGGGACGGCGGGGCGAACTGCCGTGGACGTCAGCACGATGCGAAAGACGCTCGAAGTGAAGCACGCGCGGATGCGGATATGGCTGGTGCCGACCATCGCGGCCGTCGCCTCCTGCTTGATCGGAGTGCCTTCACCAGCCTTGGCGCAACGGCTACCCACACTGGAGAGCCTGCTCAGGGAAGAAGGGCAGGTGCAGCGGAAGGCACTGCCCGATGCCGCGGAGGACCGGCTCGCCGTGCCTGCCGACGACGACCTGGCGGCGGCGCGCGAGTTGATCAAACAGGCGTACGAGGAGGATTATGCTGACACCGCGGGGGGGCCGCAGCGGTTGATCGACAAATTGCTGGCCACGGCCGGCCAGGTGGACGACTCCACCCGCAGGTACGCCCTCCTCGTCGAGGCAGAGAGACTGGCGATCGATGCCGGTTCCATCGACGATGCGATCGAGGCCTCGTCGCAACGGAGCGAATCATATGAAATTGATCCGGCGGCGTGCAGGTTGGACACGCTCGTCGCCCTGTCGAGGAGCGATGCCAGGAATGACGCCGCGCTGTGCCGCGTGCTGATCGACCTGGTCGATCAGTCGCTCTCGTCCGACAGGATCGACGTGGCGGAAAAAGCCGTTGTGGAGGCGATCGCAGCCGCCAAACGAAGCGAGCGGCGCGAGCGAAAAACCGCCACTGACGAGCGAAAGCGAACCGGACGGCAGGCTCCCGACGCAGGGGACGACACGGGCCTGCTCGCTTTGGCCGTGGACAAACAGAAGGAACTGAAAGATCACCGTCGTTGGTCGCAGGCCTACGATGAGGCGGTTGAGACGCTGCGCACGCTGCCCGACGACCCGGCTGCCAACGTGACGGTCGGGCGTTACAGATGCTTCGTGAAGGGCGAATGGGAAGAAGGCCTCGCAGCGCTGCGGTTGGGCGACTCGGAGAAGTTGCGAGCCGTGGCGGCGGACGAGGCCGAGCTGCGCCGCAGCGAGCAGCGGACGACGGAGCGGGTGATGGCGGTGGCGAACGCCTGGTGGAAGGTGTCCGAGGGCAGCGGCATGCAGCCGCGGGAGTCGCGGGCCATCAAGCGTCACGCGGCCGCACTCTACGAGGAGGCACAGCCGACGGTCGAGGATCCGGTCGACCAGGCACTCATCAGGAAGCGTCTCGCCGCCGTGGGCGAGCCGGGTAAAGCCGCGAAGCAACCCGTCGCCTCGACGCCAACGCGATCAACGCCGGGACGCCGCAACGGGGCACTGAAGATCCCGGCGTCGAGCATCCTGCCGGCGCCGATGAAACTCTCGGAGGAACTGATCCCCCTGCTGCCCACGGAGGCGGAGGTTCAGGTGATCCAGAATCATGTCAACATGCCGGACTCCAGGATTTCTGAGGCGAGGCGAGGTTTCCTGCGGCGAGTGGAGCAGAATTTCAAGCCCGAAAAGTGGTCTGAAGTCGATGCCGCCTACCTGATGAGCCTGTGCGAAAAGGTGTATTTGGTCGTGAACGGCAGAGGAAGTGATTTTGAAAAAAGTCGGCTTGCTGTTTCCTACGTGCTCGGCTCGCGGAACGAGAAAGAGTTCATCACGCGCAGCCAAAGCCTGCCGGCACAGGTGTTGAAGGAGTTTTATTTTGCCAGCCAGATGGACGAGTCGCGGATCAAAGCATGGCTGATGGGGCTCGGGCCGGAGTACGCGTCAGCGCGACGAAAACTTCAGGCGATCGAGTACATTTCCAGACAGGGAGCCGCGACCGAGGGCATGTTGAAATATGCCCAGGCGCTCAGAAATGCCACCGGCGACGCGGAGCAGTGACGCGTGGCGTGCTAGGCCGTCAGAAGTTCGGGCCCGAGGCTGCCACGAAAAAGAAGACGGAAACGACCACGATCAGGACGGTGACGATGCCGCCGATGATCGCCCCGGCGATGGCGAGGCCGCGGTTGGCTTTGTTCCTGCCGTTGAGGGCGGAGAGGCTGAGGATGAAGCCCAGCGGCGCCGTGCAGGCGACGAACAGCCCGAGGATCGAGAGCACGAATCCGGCGATGGCGAGGCCGTTGGATGATTCGGTTTTGGCTTCTTCCTTGCGGACGAACAGTGCCAGTTCCGGAATGGAGCGAACGATGGCCCACTGGTTCCAGCCCTGCTTGCAGACCACGTCGTCCTGATTGATGAGTCCGGTGGCGACGTACTGCTGCACGGTCGCGAGGGGGACGGGCTCGGGTTGCTGCACCCCGTTGAGCACGATGTACCACCGATCGGCGTTGGAACCGGGATCGGGGGCGACGGGAACCGGTTCCGTCGGTTTGGTCTCGACGGCGGGGGCTGAAACCGGATCGGGCTTTTGGAACAGTTCCGGGAACTCCCGCGCCCGCCGCCAGTCGAGCTGGTCGCGCGAGACCTCGGTGACCCCGCTGACGATTCCGCGCTGCGCCTTCTGACGCATGCCGTCGAGGGTGAACGGTCCGACGGCGTTGCCGCGCAGCCGATAGTAGAAGGGGCGGGGATCATCGAGGTCGGTCATCTGGGGAGTCCGGTGTGGGGCGGCGAGTGGGGCACGATGGCTGCGGTCAGCGGGAGGAACCCCTGGAGGCGAACGCCACGACGAGGATGATCACGAGCAGCACCAGGAGCAGGCCGCCGATCACGCTGCCGATGACGACCTTTTCCCAGAACACGACGCGGTCGTAGTCCTGCTTGACCCGGCGTGCGCCGGCCTCGAGGTCGGCGAGGTGGACGGCGGTGGACGGCGGCACCAGGTCGGGAGTGCTGGAGCGCAGACGGTTGGCGGCGATCCGCAGTTCCCCCGCCGCCTGGCCCCACTTCACGGCCTTCTGCTTGAAGTCATCCCAGCTGCCGCCCAGCTGCGGCGCCCGTTCCATGAGCTTCTGGACCTCGTCCTCGAGCCGGCAGAACTGCAGCCGCACCTTTTCGAATTGCTCCTGCTGGCCGAGCCATTCGAGATCCGGCTTCATCGATGCATCCACCTGCCGTCCCTGATCGAGGATGCGGAGCCCTGCGGAAAGGGCCTTCGTTTCCTGCACGGACGCGGCATGCTGCAGCGACTGCGTGAGTTGTTGGCGGGTGGCGACATAGGTCTGCCTCGCCTGGAGAGCGGTGCGGAGCGCCGCCGAGAACGACGGCAGGTTGATCGGCTGGTTCCGGAGTTCCTGGCAGCGCATCCTCGCCTGGGCGGCCGATTCACCGAGAGCATGGAGGAGGCCCCGACTGCGGGTCAGATGCTTCACGGCATTGACGAGCGCGACCACCCTGCCGTCGAGCTGCCCCTCCCAGTTGACCGTCTCGGCCTCCTCGACGAGGCGGGCGAGCTTCGCGAAGTCGCGGGCCCCGACGGCGGTGCGGATGTCCGCCTCCAACTGCTCGGCCCGCTGTCTGCGGATCGGTGCGATCATGTCGGTCCACACCTCGCGACCGGGGTCGAGCCCGCGGATGGAGTCAAGGAGCGTGAGTCGTTCTCCCAAGCCGCCCCGGATGAGCACGTTGCGCCGCAGCCCGGCGATCTGGCCCGCGAGCGAGCGGCCCGTGATGTCCCGCGTCGCGAGTTCCTCTGCCATGCCGTGCACCGCATTCCGCAGTTCGAGGTCGAATTGCGGGAGCGGGATCTCCCGTTCCTCGAGTGCGGCGCGCCAGTCGTCCCAGCCGGCACGCTTCGTGGGGGCGTGCAGGCTGTCGCCAACCTCCAGGAAGCCGTCGGCGTGCCACTGACCGGCCTCGTCGCGGAGCCCGCGGCTACCGAGTTCGAGACACGTCTGCAGGGCGCTGGTCCACTCGTCGATCGCCTCGTTCCATTCGGCCATCCGGCTGACGAGCAGATCCATCCCGGGCTCGCCGCCCATGTTGAGCGCCGAGTCGACGGCCGCCGCGATCTCGCGCCACTGCTCGAGCCGCTCGAACGTGACGGCGGGAGGCGAACCGGTGTTGTCGTCGGCGGGGCTCATTCCGTGGGAGTGTCTTTTGATGGTTCGATAATCAGCCGAGGCACTTTGCGGGTCTCGCCGTTTGTGGACCAGGACAGCTCGACCGATGCTTGCAGAACGCCGGGTAGCATGGCCTGCTTCATGCTCTTCGGGATAGACGAATCCCCTTCCAGCAACGTGTATGCGTCGACTTCAAGCACGAACATCGCTGCGGTTGCGTCTTCTGGCGGAACCTTCCGCGAATCAAGAAGCGCGTATACGTATAAGAGATCGTGACTGTACAACCGCGCGTCAAATTCTTTTTTCCAATTCTCGGAGGCATCCCTTTTTTTATCCCAAGCGGTCTGTTTTGCTTCGTACGTTGTCTTTTGTTCGAGAGTTGCGGGCTGAGGAGGCTTCGCAGGAGGGGGGCCGACTTCTGGTGGATCACCGATTTCGTCCACAGTTTTCTGACGAATCAATTCGCGGAATGTGCCGTGAGGGCGGATAAGGAAATCGAACGCGGCGTCACGCCAACCTTTCAACCCCTCTTTCTTGATCGTGTTGACTGTGTTGTTGAGTATTGCCTGTCGATCAGGGGAGTTTTCCGCGGTGCCGGCTCTGTATTCCAGCCATTTCGTCACTGCAGGCTTGGATAGTTCGTTCTTCGGCCGCGTCTTTAAATCGTCATATCGAGATTCGTCGAGAAACGTCTTCGCAAGGTCTATGCACTCGCCCGTTTCGACCGTTTTGCCCATTGAAATCTTCCCATTTCGGCTGACACGTTTTTCCCAAGGCGCGAGGCTCAGTCCGTCGCGGGTTATGCAGCATTGGAGTGGCTTTCCGAGTTCAGCCACAAGTTCACAGTTTATCGCGTCAAGCCAGACCGGGTTGCGATCGCGATCCTCGTCCTGTCGTGTACGAACCATCAGATCAGCCTCGATGAGTCGTGCAGGATCATCGCTGCGACGCATCAAGTGAAAGCCTGTACTCCTTTTTTCGGTCGTAGGATCGATGACATCGAAGTTGACGATGTTGGGAGACTCGAGAAGAGATGGCGGAAGCGTCACTGGCGGGTCTGTTTCAATTGCAATCTTCGGGTTCTCACATGTAAACAGTTCATAGATCGAGTGGGCGTTTGTCTCCACCTTCAGACGCACTGTTTCAGGCTTGGCCAAGACGATCGCGGCCCGTTCTTTCCCAAGTGAAATGATGAGTGGCACGAAGAGGTGGTCGTGTGCTTCTTGGTTAGCTTCGGGCTTGAAGGTAATGGCTCCCTTGTGTCGGTCGAGCGTCACCGTGCCCCAATAGATGTCTTGGTCATCAGGGAGTCCCTTGAGTTTCCAGATGCGGCGCTCATTTGAATCTCCGTGTGTGGCTGGCTCCGCCTGAGGTGACCAACTGCCGCATGTGGGCAGCGAGATTGCCATGTGCTGAAGTTCAAGATGTTCAAGGTTGACGCCGGATGCCAGCGGGATCTCGTCCCTGCAGTCAGTAACGGGGCGTTGCTTGTATTCGCGAAGTCTGGCGAACAGGGTCTGCGCTGCTTTTTCAGCACGTTGTTGTCGATCCGGCGGTTCGCCTTGCGGAGGAAGAGGACTGTTGCCTTTCTCCTCTGGTTTCGCGTCGTCCAAAAATCTCACGAAGTACGCGAGAACGTCCGTCTCCGCGGTGGACGGCGGGCGGATCGAGAGGCGAAATCCGGTTAACATTGCTTCGACATCTTCTGGTGCAGCGTTTTTAAAGGCACCCGGGTAGATCGCGGCGATGTTCTGTTGCGTTATGTTCTGACGGTCGGGGCTATCCTTGGCAGAGAACGCTGCAGCGACGATCGGGGCCGCGTTGGTGATCAGATTGTCGAGGGCTGCGATGTCCGGAATGGGCTTCTGTCCATACGTGCGATCCAGCCACGCCTTCACAAGAGTGTCGAGTAACTCACGATGACGTTGATCACCAAGTTGATCGAGGGATGGGATCTGGCATCCCAGCGTCTCTGCGTTGTGCAGAAGATGCTCACGCTTCTGAAGGCCGATACACGCTTCCACAAGCATTGAGCGTTTGCCGGGCTCATGGATGTCATCGGAGCCGATCTTTTTTGTCCGCAAAGCGCTCAAGAGCAGCTGAAAGACATCGCTGTCAGGCGGTGGTGCGTTGTCCTCGCAGAAGGCTCGCTTCCATTCTTCTGGCGTGGGCGCGGCACTGGGCGGACCTTTGCCGCCGGCTATCCGGGCGTAGTCAAAAATCTTGTTCTGGAGCCGTTGCGTCTCATTCCCATCCCACCAGTACAACGCTGCGGCGACGGCCCCGGCCATCAGCAGGCCGAAAAGCAGAACGCCGCCGAAGATGTACCAACCCAGGCGGGATTTCGGTTCATCGTCGTCTTCCCAGCGGCCAGGTGCCCTCGGCGGGCCCGAGGGACCGGGCGACGTGCCCGCTCCTGAGGGCACCGGTTGCGAATCGACGGTGCCGCTCGTGAGCACCGGCGGGCCGCCCGGGATCCGGGGTGGCCGCTGACCCGTCGGCTGCTTCGGCCCCTCGCGCGCGATGGTGATGAATTCATCGACTGCCACGTTCGCCGGCAGGCCGCCGCGCTGCGACAGATCGACGAGCAGCAGGCCGGCATGGCCCGCCGCCGACTCTGGGCTGCCGGCGTAGGTGCCGCGCAGCAGCGATGCTGACGGTCCGATCACCGTCGTCTCGAAGGTCGTCCGCCAGCGCGAGTCGGGCGGCAGGAGCGCGAGCGCCTCCGCAAAGAGTTCGAGCAGCGTGCGGCTCCACTCCGGTGAGCAGTCGGGCGCGATCAGCAGCGAGGCCTGCCCGCGTGCCGCCCGCTGGGCGAGCAGGCCGCCCCACCCGCCGTCCCCCTTCACCATCTGCCAGCGCCGGCAGGCCATGGGCTGCACCGGCGGCGCAGGCAGCGCGAACGGCGACGGCCGCTCCTCCGGGCCGGCCTGCCAGGTTGTGGCGAGGCGGCTGTCGATCGCGGAGAGCACGACAGCCGGCGAGGAGTTTCGCAGGGCGGGCATCTCCAGCGGCTCGACGACGAGCAGATGGGCGAGCTTGTTCGAGCGATTCGAGAAATCGTTGCCCGAGTCCACCGTGCGGCTGAGCACGGTGAGTGGGCCGGTGCTTCCCCGCACCGACCGGTAGGCGTAGATGACCGGGTTGCGGCCGCTGCCCTGCGGATGCACGTGGCGGTAGCCGGCGAGCTGCTCGAGGCTCGTGAGCACGCCGTCGGTGACGCCTGCCGTCCGCATCACGGCCTGGAAGCCGGTGCGGCCGAGCTTGACGCCGCGGGGAACGCTGGTGATGACGACTTCTTTGGCCATGGGGCGGGATGGGCGGCGCGATCAGCCTCCCGGTGCCGGGCTGACCGGGCCGGCCATCAGTTCGGGAACGCACATCTGCATGAGTGCCAGCAGGGGCACCTCCGCCCACATCGGCCGGATGTTTTTCGCGAGATGAAAGTAGCCCTGCTCGTCCCTGCCCGACGGTGCACAGCCGGTGCTGCTCACGGGCACGAACAGCGTGCGTTCGGGAGTGCAATTGGACTCGATGCGGGCGAGCATCGGCGCCGCATGCTTCGCGAGCAGGTCGCGACACTTTTCCGACACGCGGCGGACGCCCTCGAAGTCGAAAGCCAGCCGTTCCGGGACACCGTCGGCCGGCTCCGGTCGCCACCACGGGTCGGGGAGTCGCTCGGCGTTGGCCAGAAAACCCCAGGCATCGAACTTGGCGATGATCACGATGAGCGGCTTCCTCACGCGCTCGCTTTCATTCATGTGGGCGAATCGCTTGATCCGCCGCATCGCCTCGCTGAAGAGCGTCTGCTGCTGGCTCATGCGCGAGTCGCTCCACTGCGGATCCTCGCTGTTCTGGCGGCAGGCCTCGCGGAACGAGTTCTCCTGCGTGGGATCGAAGACGAACATCAACCCCTCGGCCTGGGCCATGTGCCTCGTGACGGGGCTTTCCTCCTTCTCCATGCCAGGCTCGAAGCTCTCGCCTGCGTTGTCGTAGATCCGCAGGATCCGCCCGACCCGTGCGCCCTGGGCATATGCAGGATGCCCTGCCATGGGATCGATCTTGAAGAGAAACGGCTTCGGCAGGAGTTTCCTGCGCAGGCCGAACGACACGCGCGTGTACCAGTCGCCCTCGAGGTCGGTCTTGAGGAGCCGGATCCGCGTGTCGGGCGTGGGGGCCCGAAACAGTTGCGACTGGTAGTCGCGAATGATGACGTTCGCCTCCGTGTCGGCGTCGTCGATGGAGATCCGGAACTTGTCGAGCAACTGCTCCGCCTGGTGTGTCATCGACGTGAGCAGGTAGGACTTGCTGCTCGAGGGAGACCCGAAGATCGAGAGGGCGAGCGTGCGGCGCGTGGCCATCACCCGGGGCACCTTGAGGTGGCACTCGGGGCAGGCGGTCTCCGTGCAGACGCCGTCGGCGGGGTCGAGGGCGTCTCCCTGGAGCGTGAAGCGGGACGGGAGAAACCGTCGGTACTCTCCGGCGCCGAGCCGGTGGTCAAACGCGAGCTCCGGGCTCGTGGCGACGAAGTGCATCCGCTCCGGCGGGAAGGGCTCCCAGCAATGCGGACAGATGATCGTGTCGAGCAGCGCCGCTTCTTCCTGAATGTCGGCCGCCATGACGCTGCGGCGATCCGGATGAAGGATCGCAAAAAGAGTGGGAAGCCAGTATCATCGAGGGGGTGGCAGGAGTCGTCAAGTCGTCAGGCGGCCGGGAGCGAACCCATGAATCACGCGCGTGAGCCTTCGGGCCACGCGGACACCGCGGGCTCCGATCGCGACTACCACGTGTCGCACAACGGGCTGCACTATGGCCCCTTCCGACTCGATGAACTGGTCGGGCGCGCGCTGATGGCCGACATGCTCATCTGGAAGCCCGGGCAGGCAGACTGGATGCCGATCGAGAGCCTGCCGGAACTCGCGCACCACGTGCGGAGAGTGCCGTCTGCGACGTTGTCGCTTCCACCCGCCCTGCCGTTGCCGCTCGTCTTCGCGCCGCCGCCGGTCATCCCGCGACCCCCGCGGGCAGCGGGCGTGACGGTCTTTGGGGCGTTGAACATCGCATTCGGTGCGTTGGGGCTGCTGTGCGCCACGCCGCTGGGGCTCGCCATGGTGTTGATGCCCCAACCGGACGCCTTCATCGAGATCATGGGCAATCCGGCCGTGCGGTTCGTGCAATTGTTCGGGATCGGCATCGGCGTGGTCACGAGCGTGATGCTCCTTTGGTCGGGAATCGGACTGCTCGGGCAGCGCGACTGGGGGCGACGGCTCGCGATCGGGTACGCGGCACTGGCGATCATCGCGAATCTGGTCGTCTCGGGGCTGCTCCTGACGCTGGCGGTGGTGCCGATGTTCATCGTGGCCGGACAGCGGGATACGCCAGAAGTGTGGGGCGGGGCGGTGGGAGGGCTGGGGGGAACGATCGGCGGAGCCCTCGGAGGGATCGTCTACCCGGTCGTGCTGCTCGCGGGAATGAGAGCCGCCAGCGTGAGAAACAGCCTGTCTGGTGTGCCGACGGGAGGCTGAGCGTTCGCCCGGCTGGGCACCTGAATCACGACGAGGCCTTCAATAAAGCTACGGCAACCCAGCGCACCATGGCGGTGCCGGCGCCCGCGAACGTGATCCACCGGATGAGATCATCCACCGCCGGCAGGCGGGTGGAGACACCTGCGGCGACGAGGAGCAGCAGAGTCGAGGCCGTCAGGCCGAGGACCGCGACGACGACGCCTGCCCAGTTGGCCTGCCACGCGGCGCGAAGATCGCCGTGCATCACGAGCGAGATGCTCGTGGTCATGCCACATGACGGACAGGGAAGCCCCGTGAGCAGTTTCAGGGCGCAGGGCGGCAGGCCGAGTTGCCGATGTGTTCCATGGGTCAGCGGCAGGCCCTGCTCGTCGTAAGGAGACAGGATCGCCGCCACGCCGAACACGAAACATCCGAGCAGGGCGAACCCCAAGGCCGCCGGGCGATCACCCCGCCGGGACGATGCGCAGGGAAGCGGCGGCGGGAGGGGGCGATCGTGCTGAACGGCCGGCGAAAGAGGGCAGGCCGGAGTCGCCATGCAGGCCTCGGTGGCGATCATTTTTTCAGCACCAGGCAGCCGCAGATGAGGTCATGCAGGGTCTGCTTCTTCTCCGTGAACAGCGGCAGCAGGAAGCCGATGCCACACGTGCAGATCGACAAATAACGGGCGAAGAAACGCCCGAAGGCCCTGCCGACCCCGATCCGCCGGCCCTCGAGGTCGGTCACCTTGAGACCGACGATTTGTTTGCCCCACGTTCCCTGCTTGGCGGACGCGTCGAGCGTGACGTAGTAGACGGCGCCGACGATGAAACCGATCAGTTGGCTGCACACGTTGATGGCGGCCGCCGCAGCGTCGCCGTTCTGAGGTTCGTTCGAAGTGGCCACGGCGATGAGGACAGCGATGACACCCGTCGGAATGCAGCCCAGCAGGCCGACGAACAGCCCGTCGAGCAGGGTCGCTCCGACACGCGGCAGAAAGTCGGCGAAAGCGAACGGGCCCGTCGGAGCCACCGTCCCGGGCACGACTCCCGGGGTCGAAGGCCACTGTACGCCGATCGCCGGGTCGCCGAGGTTGAGACGGCCGTCGATCAGGCCGCCCTCGGTCGGGAGCGGCGCGCGTGGGGGCGGAGCGGCCGGCCGTGGGGCCGGTCGCGGTGCAGGTCCGGAGGAAAACACCGCGGCCTCGGGGAACAGCCCCTTGATGGATGATGCAGGCACCCAGTTTGCAAGGCCGTCTTTCCAGACGAGATCGCCCGGAGAAAGCTGTCCGGATGCAGCCATCTGCCGCAGTTGTGCGGGAGCGAACGGGCCCGACTGTTGGCCACCCCGTCCGACGTACCACTCGTCAGCCATGCGACAGTTCCTCTCTCCCCGCCGGCCTGACGCGCGGCTGCAAACCTCGCATCAGCCCTATGGCTTCGTACCGCGAAAAAGGTAGCGGATGGCCCTCGAGAGGGGCAAGGGATGAGTACAGATCAGGGGCCCGGGATCGGCGCTCGGCATCAACGCCATGACATCGCGCCCGGCCGGTTGCTGAAGAATGGCCTGTGGTGGCCGTGGCGAACGCATGCGGCTGCCCACGCTGGAGAACGTAACCGGACTTCCTGTAGACTCCCCCATGAGAGCGGGATGGATGATGCGACTCACGATCGGTATGTCGGCTTTTTTGTTCGCCATCGCGGCACCGCTGCACGGTGCTTCTCCGGATTCGGACGAAGTCAGCACGCTGACTGTCGAGCAGGCGGAGGCGATGGCAAAACAAGATCGCGCAATTTTTTTCGACGACATGACCTCGCTCACAGACAAGGTGATCGAGACTCTGTCGAAGCACCGCGGTGGTCTGTCTCTCAACGGCTTGACGAGGCTCTCTGATCGTGCGGCTGCAGCACTCGGGAGGCACCAAGGGGGCCTGTCGCTCAACGGACTGACTTCAATCACATCCAAGACGGCAAAAGCGTTGGCACAACATCAAGGTTCATTGGTTCTTGATGGTCTCGACAGGTTGCCGAAAAAGGTGGCAGAGGCCCTGGCAGAACATCGTGGATCTGCCCTGAATCTCAATGGCCTGACGACGCTTACCGAAGAGGCCGCTGAGGCGTTGGTGGTGCACGAAGGTGTGCTCTGTCTCGACGGCGTGACCACGCTTTCCGATAATGCCGCTGGGGCCTTGGCGAAACGCAGGAAGTATGGACTCAGCCTCGAGGGGCTGACCGAGATCTCCCATCGGGCCGCCGAGGCTCTGCGGGCGAACCCCAAAATCTCCCTCCCGTCCCAGTTTCGCGACCCAGCCTCCGCGACGAGCAATTGACGTCTTCTTCTCTTGATCCATCCGGAATGTCAGGTTGTTGAATTTTCCCGTCATCGGAAACAGTGAGCGAGTGCCGCTCGGACAAAGGACACCGCGATGCCTTGGTATGTCAAAGATCCGTTCATGGAAAAGCCGTCGGGACTGACCTGCCCCCCTTAAACGGCACCACTTTCAGAGCGAGAATCTGGGGGTGGAGCAAACCAAGGGAGGCAACCAATGCCACGCGGAAAGAAGGAACTGGCGGAGCAGATTATCCCCAAGCTTCGAGAGGTCGAGGTAGAGGTGGGTAGGGGCAAGACCGTGCTGGAGGCGGTCAAGAAGATCGGCGTGACGGAGCA